>Ga0302188_10001176_pt1 | contig 21096 bp, 17 predicted proteins | sample II_Bog_E2_1_FD_198783 | JGI IMG/M metagenome (GOLD analysis project Ga0302188, IMG submission 198783) | Peat permafrost microbial communities from Stordalen Mire near Abisko, Sweden - II_Bog_E2_1 | ecosystem: Environmental > Terrestrial > Soil > Wetlands > Peat | place: Sweden: Abisko...
CTCTGTTTTTAATTTTCAAAATATATATGAAAAAAAGAATTGATATTCATTCTTATCGCAAGTAAATTCCACACTTAAAACCTGAATTAATAAAGGCAAACTAATCCGGTTGAATTTAAATATTATATCAATAGTTCAATGAAATCAAGTCATTAATAAGCAATTAATAATCAAACATGAAAACTAAGAACCTTAATTCACTGCTCGCAAAACCCCTACACATTATCCTCCTACTGTCTTTACTTATCTGCTCGCAGAGTACAAATATGTATAATCAGTCAGCACAGCTACTTCTCACATCCATAACAACTACTAACTCCACCATATCGACGGCGGCCCAATATACTCTAACAATATTGCGCATCACTGGCACTCTTGTACCAATCAACTCGAGTCTTGAGCTCGTTTTTTCGAATGACTATCTGGGACTGATAACAAGTACTCCCACATGCAGTTCCGTATTACTAAATATATTCAGAACAGTTTTGGAAATACAATCCTAGCATGTAGTTATTCGGGAACAACTCTGCTGGTATCTAAAATGTTTAGTAACCCGAATTATCTGAATGTGACTGGATTTTCAATTGCAGTTTCAAATATAATTAATCCATCCCCAGCTATGGATTATATTCCAGTAACTACAATTTAGATCCTAAACCCCTCTTCAAGTGTGATTGACTCAGGCATTTGCTCAAATACATTGACTATCACTGCGGCTAATAGTGTATGCACGACTTCAATACTGAACCCTTATGTCTTCCAAACTGGATCAATATCGATTACTTATACTTCTAGTTATATTTCTGCTGGATCTGCATCAAACTACAATCTGTCAATACAAATGGATACCTCCTACCCCGACGATTCCACAAATACCAATATCAATCCCATTCTATCTGTTCCAGTTACTCTTTCTGCTTCATGTAAATATAATTCTATAAAGCCAATAGCTATATTTTCGACATTAACTTCGCAAATAATTTTATCATCACCATGCTAATGCCACCATCATCAAAGCCCTAAAATAATTTTATCAGTATATTTTCCTACAATAGCCAAGGGATGATTGACACTTGCTCCATAACAATTAGCTCTATATTACCAAATTCCTTTACAGCAGTTACTATTTCACAAGCAGTAGTCCAAACTGCATCTTCCATTTTGTTTGACTTAAAACTTTCGAGTCCACTTCTACCGACTGATACCCTGCAACTAAATTTTGATTCCTCTTTTTCTCTGACAGCATTAAGCACTTCAATATCCATTGCTGGGTATGGCACTTTTCCAATAAGTAAGATTAGCAACTTGCTATCTTTTAGTGGAATCTCTTCCCAAGCGGTACTAGGAGCATAGTTAATTTTTAGCTTATCACTGATCAGCATGCCTCTTACCACACAACCTTATTATATTAATATTTCTCTGATAACTAATGATGGATATTATCGCACTCTTCAAAATTATCTGTATACTCCATCCACTGGTGCCATTTCTGGCTCAATTTCTTGCCTTGATAGATAAATCGGCGCAGCTACTTCTTGTCTATTTGCCTTAACAACATCAAGTAGCATAAGTCCTTCAGCAATGTTTTAAATAAGTCTTCCTAACGATTTTCCAATTAATTCAGGTAGCATTCAGTGTGGAATTACAGGTTTAGGTTTAAACTCAATATCAACATGTTTATATTTTGCAACAAACAACTCAATTCAAGTAGGACAACTCACTAGTAGTTCAGCTAATTTGACTGCAATGAATTTAACTTTAAACATAAGTATGAATATGTCCCCGTATATTAAATCATACCAAGTAAATATCTTAACTAATTCGTAAGGCTTTGCTGTGGATAGTGGATCTTTGCCATTAACTACTATAGCTAGACAGCTATCATCAAGCCAATTTTCAATAATATCCAGCAGTCTAATAACCTATTCCCTTACCACCTATAGTATTTACTTATCTCTACCTTTGAATATTGGATATGCTTTTTCCATGGCGGTTAATATGCCATTTGATGCCTATTCTAACCTTACCCCGACTCTATCAAGCGGAAATTTGGTTTCGTTTGCGAACCAGATACTTACTTTTACAGCAAATTCAGTCATAAACTCAAATATTACCGTAAATAATCTGATGACTTATGCATCCCTACAACCAAACGTTCTATCAATCAATATATCATACTTAGGAACCATCTATTTCTATGGTAGCCAAACATTAACCTTGACCACTATGAAACAATTCGATACCATTAGCATTACTCAAACCAATCAGATAGTCTACTCTCCATTTATAGCGACTTTTACTCTCAGCTCACTAAATATTGAAGATAAAATAGTAGTTGCTGCAAACTATAACTACTTCTATCAAACAAATCAATCAGCATGCACGACAAGTGTGATCACTTGTGGAATTAACGGATTACTTTCGGTGCTGCAGAATAATAATTCTGTCAATGGACTGACTATCTTCTCAGTTAATTTGATGAATATAGGCTATATTGCTCAATACAGTGTGACAGTGACAGTTTATGATAGTCAAAAGATATATGGAAAACAAAGTTCAGTTTATACTATTAGTACAACAGTTCCAAACTCACTAAACATAATTACAAGTCAAACCAACCCCTATCTGAATTAAAACTCAGCCTATACATTTAATATAAGTCTTACAACTCCGGGAGCCACGAGTCTACTTGTAATAAGCTCGTCTGCATTCTTAGTGTCTTCCAAGCAATGTGTACTGAATTGTGGTTCTCCGACTATCATTAGTTTGGGATATCTATTTCCAATTTCTTCGGTGAATGTGATTGTGACTTTAACTGTGACTAACCCTTCATATTTCGACAATAGCACTAATTTTGTTTTTAAGACTTCTAGTATGCAAGGAGATATGGATTATGGATCTGTTATTCCGACTCTAGTCTGCAATACCCCGTGCCGTTCATGTTCAGCAAATAAATCTCAATGCCTGACTTGCTACACTTGGTAAAGCTTAAATTTACTTTACAATAGCTCTTGTATATCCACATGCCCAAACTCGACATATCAAGCTGTTTCTAATGGTTTCAATGTTTGTCTGCCCTGTGATTCAAAATGTTTAATTTGTTCAGCATCGAGCACAAATTGCTCATCTTGCATATCTCCTAACTATTATTATAACTCAATCTGCTATCAAACTTGCCCCAACTCAACCTATCCCACCAATACCACTTCTGTTTCTATCTGTGCAAATTGTATGCAAAATTGCGCCATATGCAGCACCTTCCCAATATGCACCTTTTGTTCATCTAATTATGTACTATTCAACAACAACTGTTTTAGCGCTTGCCCTTCAATGATGTATAATATTCAAGGAGTGTGTAACAATTGTTCATCGACCTGTAGTATTTGCGATGCTACTAATGGAAGCTGCACAAGTTGTACCACATCTTACTATCTCTATAATGGAGCATGTTGGTCATCTTGCCCTTCAGGAGTTTATCAGCAAAATATTAATAATACTTGTTAGGCTTGTAATGTGCCATGTGCTTCGTGTTCTATTTCATCTACCAACTGCAGCTCCTGTCTTACCTCTGTGAATTCAACCAAATACTACTATTTAGCAAATGTTTGCTATGCTTCTGCATGCCCAAGTGCGTATTATATTAGCTCAACCAGTAACACATGTCTTGGATGCACAAGTCCCTGCCTAACTTGTACCAGCAGCTCATGTCTCAGTTGTAATAGTTCCATGCTTCTGTATTATGGCAGCTGCTATTCAACTTGCCCGGTTGGTAGCTATGCAAATAGCTCTTCCCAATGTTCAGGGTGTCCTTCAATATGCAGTCAGTGCTTATCCTTTTCAGTGTGCACAGCTTGTGTCAATAATTATTATGTGTTCAATTCTTCATGCATTTCAACTTGCCCCTCTTACTATTATGCCACAAGTACAGGCTTATGTCAGATGTGCAGCTATCCTTGCTTGCTTTGTTCATTATCAGGATGTTTGAGTTGTGCCAATACTTCATTTTATCTGCAAGGATATATCTGCCAATCAACTTGTACCGGCTCATATCATCCAAACAACTCAACCATGGTGTGTTAAAGCTGTGAATCACCATGTCTTACCTGCACTTGGTCCACAACATGTTCTTCCTGTCTTACAAGTTATCTCTTTTTTAACTCATCTTGTTTAATTAATTGCCCAGTCAGTTACTATTCAGATGGAGTCACCTGTAACTCATGTCCTTCAACATGTTCAAGCTGCATCTATACAAACATGCAAGTTAGTTGCACAAGTTGCGTGGCAGGTAATTATATTTATGGCTATGAATGTTTAAATTCATGTCCTAATAATACTCAGCAGGAAAACCAATACTGTCTGTCAGCTAATTGTTCCTCTTTGCAGCATTGTGTAGTCTGTTCCAGTTTCAGATGCTTGCAATGTGCCAGCCTATATTCTTTGGACAGTAATTATCAATGTACGGTTCTAGTCTCTTCCTAGGCTGTATTATCAGCTATTTCTCAGATTCCGGTTCCATTCCCTTTCCTCATCGCTATAGTAATGATAATAATAGTTTCGTTCTTCCTGAAGTATAACTTCCCCAAAATGTATGCCCCACTCTTTATCTATTCACTTGCTGGCATATGCTAATTTTTAAACCTTTCTCTGTGGACAATCCTTTCCATCCTTTGGAACATGAATGTAACATATCCTTTACCTATAACCAGCGTGGTAAATGCTCCCATAGTGATAATATCGGCGTACGGATTGCTTAATATAATGTAGCTCATCTGTTGGGTCTGTAGGATAGCATCTGATAAAAAATATATTCTTTGGTAAAAACAAGATAACAAATCAGCCTCTATTGCTATCACCCTTCTTTCCTTGATATTATCGTTTAGATTCGACACCATCAAATATTCCCGAGTGGGACATAGTGAAAAGCTATCAGCAAAGCTTTAAAGTGCATAAAAATTTAAACATTACAATGTCTTGGCCATCCTGTCCATCTTCTTCATTAACATTTTCAGTATAGTTATCTCCATCTATATTTCCTATCTGCAAACTTCAATGAACTATCTCTTCTTTACAGGACTGGAAGTCACTATCATAGCTGTCCTTATGATTATTCTCAACATTATTCTTCTCTGCATTCACAAAGATCAGCTTGTCGAACAGAAATAAGAGTATCATTTAGGCTTTGATAACGATCAAATTGAAGGAAAATCTATAGAATAAATACTGAATGGGCAAGGAATGGGTGAGGAATATAATGACGCGGGTGCAATCAATTCTTAGAGTGGTAAAGAAGTTTTTAGGAAAAATCAATATGAAGATGAGTCTCAATCTCAAGATTTATCTTAAGCATTAATAATTAGCAAACCTAACGAAGCTCTTATCTTTTCAGATCAAATAAACCTAAACATATAGGAGTCGGATGGCAATAAAATTACATTGAAAAAGCAAGACAATGCTGATTGCTTATCCATTAACGATTCAATACTGATGACTCCAGTGATTGAATGTGATAACCATATATTAATTGATGAGATCGATTAAAATCGTAATGAGGCTTTATTGCTTGCAAAAATGTATATTCCTGAAGAAAAGGTATGTTCCTTTACTTATCCTAGACAGATTGGCAGTATCATTAAGCAAAAAATTGCCTAAACATCTTTGGATCATTAATAATCAGAAGAAATGTAATAGTTTGAGGAATATACGGTGGCCTACACACAAAAGAGATGGAAGGTTTTAGCAGACAAAAAACAGATGGAGGGAGGGCTAGAGATCTAGCAATCATTATAAATGGGATCAGAAATTGTATATATGAAAGCGAAGGCCAAGTAAGAGGCACGGCAACTTTAGCTCATCTAATTGGCTAAACAGTTCTAGAAAGAAGAAAGACTAAAGTTAAAACTATAGGAGATGAAGCAGCAAGAATAAGAATTAAAAATAAAACTAAAAAAATAGTAGCAAATGCAAAGGATTCTGGATGCGAGATAAAAGTAAGAGGAGAGGATAAGAAAATAGAAAGAGTACATCAAGCAGCAACTCAAGAATAAACAATAAATTTAAAAACTCAACTCTCTAAAAAATAAGTTAGCTGAGCTTTAAACAATGGAAGGAGTGCTGAAGCAACAAAAGGAAAGGGTATAATCAGAGGAAAAGGAGATTGAAAGCATTAGGCAGGGCAAAAATCGTTAAGAAAAAGAGCGTATCTTAATGAGCATCTAGGATAGACTTAGCAAAACTGCCGATGTTTTTAACCAAATGAGACTAAAGTCAACTCTGAAGAAGTCATAATCCAGAATGAGAGCAAAGAAGAAGGCTGAAACGAGAAAATTACTTAAAGATAATAGTAATTAATAGTTTAAGTAAATCGCTTCATAATCTCTTAATTACCATAATAATGATAATTAAAATTTAATAAATGAGTTGTCTCCAAGAAGAATCAAGATCAATCCGACTCCATTGCCCGAGCAATATCAAAAGAAGCATTTGTTCGTTGAATCAGGAAAATAAATATTATCTGATGAGGAAGATGAGGAACAATAAGATATTGAAATTGTTTGGCATGAGAGAGAGTAAAATGGGAAAGAATAAGCCTAAGAGTATCCGAAAAACAGAAAGAGGAGAACAAAAACTGCTACAAATCGGCATTACAACTAAGTTGGAGCTGTGGCTCAACCGAGCACAACAGTCACAAATCATAATCGAGACTTTAAAAGTTAGGAGAATTGGCCAAGTAAATATTAAGGAGGCACGAAAGTCGATGGATCGTCGAATCCTAAAGTAAAATATATGAATAATCATTTAAAAGTGCATCTTCAATAATAAAAACAAAAGGATGTTGTTTCTCATTCATATCAACAGTTTGAAACATAAATTATGCTTGAAGAATAAGACTTATAACAGTAATAGGAGATAGACTTCGGTCAATACAAAAAATAATAAAACAGTCAGCAGTTGAATGCATATCATCAATCTTCTCAAAATGTATCCAACCAAAATGCTCAGCTCTCATCCTAGCAAGTTGAATAGAATGCAAATGTTGAGCTCATCTTAAAATAAACCTAATAAAACGACATTCACGATTTAGCTGTTAACAATAACGCAGTCACTGTTGAATCTTCTGCCCGATCAATTCATTCATACCAATCTTCTGCTACACACTGGCCCATTTAACCAGAGATGAAATACAGAATCTAAGAGATTGAAAAAAGGGCAAACTAATATATCAATCAGCCTAAGAAAAGGATTCATGATTATAGCGAGCAGGAGAAATATATTGAGAATCCCTCAGTGGAAATTTATTAGTAATAACACGAAGATGGGGAAACTGATCTGGGCTAAATTATTTTTGAATAATCCTAACAGATGCAACCGATAGAATCTGGAGAGAAGAATCGTCATAAAATTAAATATCCCCGGGGTAGAGTAAATCGGAGAATCATCGATTTATCGCCTAATAAATGATTTATTTCCTATTTATTTGGTTACTATATTTATATTAGAATATTGTCATGCATGATCATTCTGAAGGGAAGAGGTCATATTATCTATCTTTAATCTAGACGATGGTCTATTCCTCGTCACTTGATAATCTCCGAGCTTCTTTTCCTCCACAGTCGTAAAAAGTTGATACTTTTGGGTATAACTCGTTAAGTTTTACCCGTGTTTCTTATCTTTTATCGATTTCATACTAACTCAATGTTTTTTTTGGGGTTTTCAAAAGTTTGGGCTCAACCAAAAGCGATATTTGGAACTTGTAGTATAAGACAAATATAACCAGTATCAGAACAATGAAGTAGAATCGATGACAGAATATCCAAGTGGCCATATTAATAGATTTTAGGTTCATCAATTTCAGTTCAACAATGTTTTTTACAGTATCTTAAACAGTGATGGCTGTGGTATTAAAAATGGTTGAGAAAGTAGGCTCGTTGTCTGAAAGAGTAATATCAGTGTAGTTTGCCATGCCAATTTCATAAATAAAAGCTAGAAGGAGAAGATATCCAATTAATTTGGCGAAAAAGGACAGAATGTAGTTCATTTAACGAGAATATATATCTTTATATCGGAACTGCATTTAAGACTCCTCTTATTTATTTAAGTAACTGATCAATTTTGATGGTTCACCATCATTATATGGACCTGTTTCATTTTATCAAAATAAAAGTCATTTTTGTTCTCAAAAGAGTAAAATTTGTCTTGGAAAAGAATTTTGATAGAGTAAGTCAAATTATGAAAAATTATTAGATTTGCTGACATAATCGAAATTTCTTATCTATCAATATTAAAATTCATTGAAGGAAGCAGAAAAATAAACTTAATTCCAATCTTAAAAACAGGTCTGGAAAGTCATACCATAATAAGGTGGTCTAACTTATATAATAAAATAAACTTATGGACACCAACTATTCCTTTTCAGGGATGACTCTAACCGAAATTTTCGAAATTCAGTCCTTGCAATCGCTGTTCATTAAGTTTTGGTACTTGGGGTTAACTTCTGACAGTATAATAGCAACTGAAGATGCCAGTATTTTTCGTGCTATCCGAAAGAGCATTACTTTCGCCAATTGCTTCACTTTCTAAATGCCTCTGCGAACTTACATCAATTATATTGATAGAATTATCCAGTCACTCGCCAGTATCGATCCTCGCAAAACTTTTGATGTGTTGCTTGGACATCTCAGAAATAATAAAGTCATCTCTGTCAGCTTCTAACTATTTGGAGTAGCTTTTCTGCAGCTATTTGGGAGAATTTTAGAATTACTTAACACTCAAATGTAAATATTTTTTAACGCAGGATGAACAAAATTCTTAGAAAAATATTTTATGAAATTACAATCATCAGTAAGATGGGAGTATCCAGTCTGAAAGTCAAAGGTATCAAGGCTATCTCTTTTGAAGAGTTAATTCCAAATTTTAATCAATTACTTGATGAGAAGACTCAAACTGCAAATAATATTGATATTAAAGCTAATCCAGAGCAAGTGTCCTTAAACTACTAGAGGCTGGGTCAAAGCAAAGAGCATAACGTCAAAACTATGAAAGGCAGACTGGAAGCACAGAGATAGCATAACCTGGAAATGAGGGAGTCAGAGGGTGAACACTATCCCTTAGGATAGCAAATTAGAAATAGAGAAAAGACAAGCATTTCTTGCTTCACTATGGGAGGATTTGAAGTTGTAGATTACAGTGATAGTATAAATCAGCTTCACAAGAAACTGTTAACTAAAATTCTGCTAAACAAATGATCATAGTTTTGTATTTCTTGTATATGAAAAGAATCAATATTACTCTTATTGTTAAAATTGACGATAGATTCTCTTTGACTGGAGCATAATGGAATTTAATAGAGTGTGAAATTGAAATTAAGGCTTACGATAATAAAAAGGGGCGATCCGGGAATTGAACCCGGGACCTCCTGTACCCTAAACAGGAATCATACCACTAGACCAATCGCCCGTCTCGCTTATTCTCCCCGTCTTCTATCTTTATAGATAATCCGGACTGTCATCCAATTGATAAATGCAATTATATGAATGCATTTCTCTAATTTATCAGCAATAAAATCAATTATATTTTGTTGTAAAATCTTCGCATAAAAACTATCATTGCAATATGCAATGAATGGTAGAATTTAAATTACGAAATGAAAAACAAATAAGAGTAATCAAAATCAGCACCATTTTCCGCAGATTTGCCCAATATAACTATCATCTTCCTCTCGAATATCGTAAATTACATCGCCATTCCAATTGCATTTGCTGGAATGCTTTATCTATTGAGCTGGAACCATTTCAATCTCAATTTTTCCCTCTTCAATTTGCGATTATGAAGTTTTATCATGTTCAGACGTTCTTCTTAAAGACTGAAATTCATGATTCTTCTTTCCAGGATAAAAAGTAAATTCCATTTTGGGAGGTTATGCTTCGAAAGCTCTTGAGTTGAATGTAATTTCTTTCGTAAAAGCTTGAGATTGAGGACGAGGATACTGATAACCAGTAGGATTTACTAATTTGAATTGATCTGTTGATAAGCGACTGTGGACAATAGGAAAATAAGATGGTTGAAAATGAGCACGATTGCTTTATGAAGAAGGATATTGTAATGCTTGAGGGCGAAATGAATTAGGTATGGTTGATTATTGTTTTATTCCTGTATGAGGAATACTGTCAAAGGAGTAAGGGCGTGCTGCAATCAGATTTATAGAATGCCATTGCCTAGCTTTGCAAAAATCATCGTTTTTGACATTATCATCTATCTATTATTTCATTCAAAATTATTATAGACGACAAGCATATTTTAAATACTATAAATTAAAGAAATAGAACTATAGTTTAAATAATTTAAAAAAATGCAATCTAGTTAGTGAATCAAAATTTAAAAATCAGTAACAAAGATTTTTCTTCTTAATTTTAACTAAAAATTAATAAACTTATTTAAATTAATTAATAATTTTCCTTATTAAATGAAATATACTATTAAAATTATTAATTCTCAATCAATTAACTATTTTTATTAAGCATAAATCATAAATTAAATATTGTCATTCTTATTATTTTTAACAGTAAATTTTTTCCCAATTTAAATAGTTATTATCTTTTTCATTAATTTTATTTATAAAATTAATCTATTATGAATTTAATATAAATTACCATAACTTGTTGAATGAAAAAGATAGGACAATTCTGAAGATGATTTTTTATTGAATAAGTTCTTATTTTGGTTGATGGTTTTCATAATTTTAATATGCCATTTTCATTTGGATTTTAATACAACTGTCTACAGATGTTTTTAAATATTTAGGCTATCATTTTTATCAAAGATGCTAAAATATTGACCAATTCATATTTTTGATATTATCCTCAATAACTTTGAAGGTATCATACCTATAGTTCTAAAAATAAACAAGTTTATAATTTTAGTTAGAGATTCAAATAAAAATCATTAATATTTTCTTAAGTTTAAGAAACTGCCGAACCAGCACTTTTAATGTTTTAAAAATTAAGTTGAAAATTATGAAAATTCTATAAATGATATACATCCCATTGCTTTATTTTATTGTGAAGATGACATTATTTTAGCCAACTAGTTTCTATTTAACTGTTTTATTATTTATTTTTATATATTCAATAATATAAATGCTTTCAGTTGGCATCCTCATCTATAATTTAATATTTTAGATATGTAAAAACTTGCTTTTCATAAATTAAGCTTATAATATTTATATTCATGGTAGAAAGCAGGCATCAAAAAGAAATATTAATGTGTAATTGTGATCAAAAATTGCTCTAAATTGTTTAATGAAATCAAAGATATGTGCTATGGTATACTAGATACAAACTTGCCCCTTTAAACTAAATCACTATTGGGAGATGTATTTATCTCAGCCAAATGTCAATATTTTAATATCTTCTTAAATCAAGAACAGATTACATATGAATAAAATAACTTTTATGCCCTTTTAAATTATTCAGATCGGATGCTGAAGGCTGTCTTAGATCAAGATTTCTGTGAAGCGATGATGATTCACAAACAGCAAATGCAGTAAAGTGGAGACAAAGTGTTTCTTTGGCAGTAGCTTTGTATTTCTCAACTCATTGGATTTAATCTAACAGTAAAATTCTACACTCATCCACCAATGAATCTTTTTATCCAAAGAAAGAAATGGTACACATGTCTAGCTGAAAAAGAATATTGTCTGTGGTTAGATTCATTTAAAAAAGTTAATTCTAGAATTTAAGCGGTGATTGAATATGTAAAGAGGCATCAGGCAGAGAAAAAGAAGATATTAGAGATATTAAAAAATGGAATGCTATCAATTGAAAGGAGGCGCGAGACGCTTTAATTTTTCATTTATATCACACAGAAATAGCAGATATATTTGAGGCATTTTTAAAGAAATCGAATCCTGATGAAAGAGGATTTACTGAAACTGTACTCAGAACTTAAAGGGATAATTTTTTAAGAATCCTACGTCGATAACAAATAATCCTCGTTTTAGGATTTGGCAAACATAATATTTTAGCCATTACAGTTAATTTTAGATGGAGTATAAATAGATAAACTGTAATAGATTAAGTAAAAGTAAAATTCATATATTTTGACTCCCTGTAAAACTAGGGAAAAACAATCTTACTAGATGATCACTGATTTATAAATTTTTTAAGCTGTTTTAAGGAAAGAACTCAAAAAGATTCAGCATGAGATGAGCTTGATGGCAAATGAAGATAATATTTGATAATTCAACAATATTTTTATATTTTTTGAAGAGTATAAAATGAGCTCCATATCGCTAGTAAATTGCCTAAGACCTTCCTTCTTGGCAAAGAATATCTTGGTCTGATATTTTGTCCTTTCAAATCTTATTATTATTGATTTGATGAATCAAAACTATGACTACGAGTAGGACAAATAATAGCCAGAGGCAGAATAGAACAAAGGCCCTACGATCTAATAAGATTACAACTATTCGAAGCTGGCTTCGTAGATTAACGAGCTGCATTTTCAATTTAAGGGGCATGAGTCACAACTCAAAAAGGCACAGAAGGATATCGAGTCAAAGATAACTGCTTCATAACTCACAGAAACAGTTGCCTTAATCAATTCAGGCATACATTCCGATCCCAACGTCATCAAACTTCTAAAGACTCGAGAGGAGTTCTAAGACTAAGGGGATGAACCCGATAAGCTTAAATATAACTCCTTAGCATTTTCAAGAAAACTCAATCAAATGTGCGAATCCCTGACAGTTCTGTTCAATGCCATCAAAAAAGTATAAACTCGAGTCACAGTCGTCGAGGCTGATTTAACAATGCAGCTCAATTAAAAATTTAATCAGTTACAAACCCAAGTGGAATAAGCTCGCGGCGATCAGACGAAAGAGTCTTTATAGTTGCATCATAAAATGGAAACAATATCCTTTGACTTAAGTGATAAACTCAGAGAAGTAGATACGCATGTAAATTGGAAATTGGGAGAGTTTAAAACCAAAATAGACGATAAGATCAATGAAGAAATGGTGCTAATATACATGCAGGACATGGAAAAGAAGTTGGACAAAAACATGAGAGAGTATCAGCTGAAATCCAACATTGATCCCGATCGCATTAATCGAATTGAGGAAGAGGTCAATAGAAGCCGCATAACGGCAGAGAATGGAATAACAGAGTGCAACTATATGCTCGCCTCAATACGTAAGCAAATAGCAGAATAGCTTCTGCACAATGAGGTATTTTAGTCAAATAAATTCAAAATCGAGAAGAGGCTGTAGCTGTTCAATTCTAACTTTAATGACGTCTATCAAAGGGTTAAAAAATGTTAGGCTCAGGAACTTATAATGCAGGAAAATATTGTAAAATTGCTTAAAGATTCCAAAGTTGCATTGACGTAACTTTAAAGGATCAATACAGTGTTGGTGAATCTAAGAATCGGAGAAGACTTTCAAAGGATGCTGGCTGAGATGAATCCAGCAAAGGTGTTATAGCTCCAAGATACAGTGGATGGAGTAAAGTAAGATCAGGTCGGTATTTTTAAATAGATAGAACTTGCTAAAAGATAAATTGATAAGATTAACTCTAAAAGTGAGATTATGGGGGTACTGGTGCCAAATAAAGCAAGGGATAAGTTGAAAAAGGAAGAGCTTAACTAAGCCTTAAATAATTTTCTTGTTGAAAATCAATTTGCCCAGAAAATAGCAGCCATAGACAGACAGCTTACTACCTATGCTAATAATCAGGAAGCTGTGACCATACTTGCTCGCCAAGTCTCACGATTACAGAAATAAAGTGATACTCATCGATTAGCCCTTTAAATGCGCAGTCTTGAGGAGTATCTCAAGAAGGAAATCTCCTTTCTTCATAGCAAGTTTGCAGAAAAGGTATCGTACAATTCCGTCAACGATAGGCCAGGCAGTTATGAGATTAGCAACTATAGCAGTGAAGACCCATTTGTGAAAGAGGCGTTGAAGGATAAGTCCTTTAGCGTTAAAAAGATGAGTGCAGTGCAGTCCCTAAGTTCTTCACGGCAAGTAATTTCTGGTAAAATGAGTAAACAACTTGAAATCCGTTTAAAAAAGGTTTGATTGCCTGATAATCGATATATCTCTTTCTTCTTCTTTAATTAATGTCCTTTATAGTTTCAGATACTATAGAATTAATAATAGTAAAATATAATTTCAAATTCAAATTTATGCAAGGAATGCGATCCTATGAGTCAATCACAATCTGATTTTTAAAATTATTCAAATGAAACCAAAATGATAAAAGAAATAGATCTTTAATCAATCGAAATGCAGTGCAGTCATCGAACCAATTCCTTATAGATAACACCTGAAATCAAGGTGCCCTCCAATAATTTCTCCCATTTACAGACTCACAATTTAATGCCCAAAAGCTGGTGGTATTCCTCCAGCTCCAATCGGCGTCGTGCCAAACGAATAAAGTTTGAATAATCCCCTGACAATAATATCACCACTACTTTTTATGTTGGTCCAAAACAATGGATATTCAGCAGTTTTAAGTAATTCATTTATATCTTCCTGATCAGCAACTCCTCCAAGAGTAATCACTCGATTAATAAGATGCAGCTTCCCACAATCAGATAACCTTTTTAAACAATGAAAGACGACCACTGTCCCAAGAGAAAAGGCAATGAGATTTATAAAACGATCTGAAAAGTTTATAATCAAAAAATCCGCTATGTATTATCCAACTAATTTTGCAATGTTATAAGCCGTCGTAAAAGTATTGACATTTTCTTTGCCAATAAGCTCTTCTAGTTGATATTTTAAGATTGTTTCGCCATATAAAAAAGAAAATAGTGACGATAGAAATTTAGCACCCAATTTTAGTATACATTTCAAAGTTTATGAGAGAGTGCTGCTCGGCCATCGAACGCCATATAGTTCTGAGGATTGTCCTATAGCCCGAATTAAACCTTGCCACTCTAAATCCTTTGCAGTATTTTCTGATAAGTATCCACTGATGGCAAAGTTGACTATCTTTGATATCTTTGAAGGTGAGTGCATGTTTAATTTAATAAATTCAATATCAGGGATAATTGGAGGCCATTCATTCTTCTTTTGAATTTTTCTCAACTATCTTTCAATATCTTGTTGCATTTAAGAAGATTTTGGAAATGTGTATTATTTTGTTAGCATTAAGGATTGCTCAGATTTTTGATAACTTGGTGATCTATAAGCTGATTCACGAGATAACTTTTTGGCAATGACAGATCTTTTTTATTCTTAGAAATCGTGTTGTTATATCATCTTGAGGGCACTTCTGAGGTCGTAAGTTTATATTTCAGTTTATAAGGCTAAGCATACTTTCCGAAGATAGTGCCGAGTAATGACCGTATATTATTTTCTCAAGCTTTTGTAAAAAAGAGCAATTAGCTTATATAAAGAACATTTGTCATTTTACTTTGAAAATGGAATAGATTCTCCCATAATCTTGATATCTTGGATTGACTTTGACAATATGTTCTGATAACGATTAAAAGTGACCAATAATTTAGAGCCGTAACCTAGTTTGAACTGATCTTCATATAATTTCAATTTTTTGATTGGCTTTTCGATACTGTAACGGATAATGCTCATCATAGAATCATGAAATTGATGACCCATCTCTCTTTTAAGTTAATCTTCAGATAGTAAAGCATAAGATAGAATTTGTGCTTCATCTGTAGGCACAATAACAAACTTCTTTTACAAATTTAAGCAGTGTTATTCTGATATATTAGGTGTCAATTCAAGTGTTTTTTGTTACACTGGCGTTTATGAATCTGCACTTTTCATTTTCTTTAAAGGTAATCTAATTTCCAAATGTTCATTCTAAATAAGGGCAGAATTATTTCTTCTCACTGTGCCTTATTCTGAAGTTCTGATCTTTGACTATTTAATAACTGATTGCTGTATATTCTCCATATCTTTCTATAGGTACAATTCCTCAACATCAAATTGGTATGAGTGCTCTATCTTTATTATGGACTTGCTAAATTTTTTCGTGATTATTCTTTGAGCCAATTCTGATTTTGTATGTAAGGTGATTGATTGAATTTGCTTAAAAAATTAATAAATGATGGTTTTTAATTCTCCTTTTTAATCTATAATTTGATAATAATCTTGTATAAAATTAAATTGTTCTTTAAAAAGTATTCTCAATTTATACTTCCATTCATACCACTCGACAACATCATCAGATATATGAATCTGTCCTTTTAAATCAGGTAATGACTCAGTTATAATTTGCTGTATCTTTTACAATTTAAGACCACCCATCTCCGATATATTTTGCAAATATTATTTGATGAGATTTAGAGTCGCATCTAATATTTGTTTGAAAATATAGTATAACTTTTTTCTATTATTTTTGACCAACATTGGAAACAAAATGTCATTTTAGGCGTTTAATTTGTTAATAATTTCAGGCAAAGTTTGTTGCCGATAAAATGTATAAAGTTCTGAAACTTTAAGGGGAAAATACTTCACTTCTTTTTTAATTCTATTATACTCCGTTCTGACTAAATTAATTTCCTATTCAGTTAATTTGGGCATGTAGGAAAATATTATAACCCCATATTGTTCAAACATCAAATGAATAGAATTCTAAATCGTTAGATTTATTATCAAATATTTAAATTTAATTCAAATTAATAGCAATATCAGAACGATTATTTTAAATTAGAAATCCCTTTAAATAGTACAAATATTACAGGGCAGGAAATTCATATTCAATCTTTTAAATGAATCCATAAGGGGGGTCTCAAATAATTACAAGAGCGGAATCCTTTTAAAAACATAAATAATTTTGTTAATAATTGTTGTAAAATATTTTTTATGAGTGCATTATAGATTATAAATTCAATTTTTAAGAAAATATTACTTCTATATCTACAATATCAATTTATATGTAAGGGTCTCAACTGAACGCAATGCTAATCGACTTATGAATCGGCCTATATGGCTAAAATATGGCATCTTTCAAATTCTTAAATTTGAAAATTGTATTCACCGCAAAATAAAGAATGCATCCGATATGAAGCCATTTTTCCATTTTTCCATATATCATCATATAAAATGATCTTGAATGATTGAAATTTAAAGGGGAGAAGTTTATTTAAATTTATTTGCTCGTTTGTTTTCTTAAAATCAAAGTCATTCTATTCTTTGTTTTTAATTAACATTTTCAATCATAGTTTATAATATAAATCAAATGAAGATCTTCATTATTACTCTAGTGTTGCTAATGCTTTCGAGATCTCGCATTGTTTAATGTTAACCGCAAAGTCTCACCAAATTAAAAAGCAAACAGCACGAGTAAGAGATGATGAAGTGTCTTTAATCTGCTCTCAGATAGGGAAATATTAATCTGTTAAAATAAATTAATCCGCTGGCCAAGGAGATGAATAAATAATTATTGATTAAAAAATATGAGGAGGAACTGCTGAGACTAGATATGCTATAAGATGATATTATTTTAGAATAGTCGACATGCGAACCTATCTTGAAATGGAGTCAAAACAACAGTCATATTTTTATTAGCATGAAGACGTCTCATCGCTGGGATAGTCCTCCTTGCCTTTACTCAAAAAACCAATCGTCTTATCTTAACTAAAGCTATTTTTACTATTCCAATCTATGTCTGGTGAGCCATTCCAAATTACACTTTGAGTTAAAGATAAACCTGTATAAATAAATAAATGCTGAGGGAGCATAAGGCGAAAACCATTAATTCCTCAATTCTGAATTGAAGAATGATGGGGTGGGCACTCAATCAGTCATCCTCTAAAAAAAGTAGCATGAGATTTGGCCCTTCCTGAATAAATAAGAAACCATTTATTAAATATGGATTTAGATAGCGGAAAGATATCCCAATGACACAACCAAATTTTAACAAATATTCGTAGAAATCATGAAAGAAAAGAGAGCAAAGACTTCAAAAGGTAAATTTTTACTAATTTAGGTTAACTCTTTATTTCATGTATACTACTTGCTTTAGGGCTTCTTCTCGCTGTATGATAATTATAACTTCTTCTATGGAAATTAGTCATTCATAATATTTCAAACTTATAATTAAAATTCAGCAAAGATCATCACCATTCTTATTATTAATTAAATCGCATATTGGTTATAGTTAAATGTGAAAGCTCCAAACCCAATGAGATTTAATCGCTCCATCGACTATCATTTGGTGAAATTGGATTCATCTGTAAATTAATTAGGTTTGATAATGCTGGGGGAATTGCCTATTGATTGTCTAAAGATTCAATATCTGATGACTCAAATTATTCCATTTGTCTTATGTCAATATAAGGGTCCACTTGGCGACAAATTGGACATTTTTGGTGTATATTCAACCATTTCGAAATGCATTGGAGATGAAATTCATGATTGCACTCCAACACAAATTTACTTGCCCCTTGAATGACATCTTACATACAAATTGCACATTGAAAGGGCTCTTATCCCTTATGCTACAATATTTTCATCCTTTCTTCAACCCATAGTGGATTAATGATATATTGATCATAGTTGCAGTTTGGACATCCTCCCTTGCAGCAATCCTTAAATCGATATATTCTCCCTTTTCCTGAACATTTCGAGCAAATAACTTCTTCCACTTGTTTTTCAGTTTTAAATATACGTCTTTCTGGTATTGTGGCTACAGTAGTTTATGAGAAAGACTATGAACTCTCAGTTCTGTTGCCATTAAACTGTTTAACTCTTTCCTGATAACATTTTTATGATTAGCGATGTATAATCTCTGTGGTCTTCTCAAACCGTCCCTCTCCAGAGCAATCTTTGCAGACAAAAGACTTTCTTTTCTTTTCTTCTTCCGCATAAGCAACCATTTTTGGGCATAATCCAGTGATCATATTTTTTTTAAGGTGTATGCTATGACAGTAAAGACAATTTATATAGCACTTGCTGGATTTGTAATGGTTTTCCTGGCAATACTTACACTTGTCAGATTAATCATATCTCCTTCCGTACTCGAGTCTTCTATTGCCCAGGTAATTTTAATTTATATCTTGACGATTTTCCCTCATAAATGATTTATATATTACTCGTCAAATATCAAGTATTAATAGTCAATTGACTCCTTTTAATGACTGAAATGAGTTATATTTTCACCCATTGTGAAAAGATAGTACATTTGACTCATGTAATAATTAGAATTAGTAAATTTGAGATGATCAATGAATAGTATAGCGAACATATTAATCGATTGTATTTTGCATAAAATTAATTTAGAAATTATTGATGAAATCAAGATTAAATATACATATACTCGCGGATCCTTAAAGGATATATTACTGTCCTAATCGCACCGTTCAGATATAAAATAAAAATATTTTGAAAGCCATGTCAATTATCGAGAATTACAAGGCTTATAAAAAGAAGCAATAATTATCAGTTAGGATTATTCTCAGTTGTATCTCAGTTGTTTATTTCTACCTTTTCTAAAAAGACGGGATCCCAACTCTTCCTTTGTCCTATCAGATCCCGATTTCAATCATAGATTTCTATCTTGTTAGACATTGTTTGATTTACATTATTGTGATAATTGACAAGAGATAAATATATAAAGCATACAGCGTTAAATAGGCATTTAATATTATTTTTGAGATGATTCGGTCTTATAATTAATTAAAGTATAAATTAGATAAATTTACCTTATAAAAATCAGATTTCATAAATTCCTGAAAAGCTTTAACAGCAAAAGGTCCATGAATCTCCACATATGTCGGGCACCACCTCGCAAAATATTTACCTGAAGGCTATTCCAACTCCTATTATCATAGTGACAGGAAAAAAGATGACACCTAGTATGCACCAAGTTCCCTCTAACTCTGATAAAAATTAAAAAGAAAATCCAAATAGACCAGTTATAATTGAAACAAGAAGAAAACCAAATATCACAAAAAGATCTTTGAACACCAATATGAAGAACATTAATAAAATTACAAGCATGAAGAGGAATAGTTTAATAGGAGCTTTTAAAATACAAGCAATAGTTTATCCACAGGTCTATTAGCAGCATCCGCAATCGCAGCATGCCTCAGGTTATGGTGGCGGTTCATCAGCTGCTACAATAAGGTTGCCGTTTTAGTCGTGATTACCGTAGTGAGCAGGAACCCAGTCTGCACTGCAGACGTAACAAAACTGATAACCGCATCGACAGGTCATGTGATTGCAGCCCTGATTCTTCTAAATAATAAACCTGCAGTGCTTGCATTGGCGGTAGTGAAGGTTGTTCTGAAAAAACTCCACTTAATGTTGGTCGCACAGTCCTTCGTGCTTTGTCAGCAAACACTTGGCGCAGAACTCAGACTCACACGTATTACAGACCATGACTCCATCAGCAACGATGGTAATGATTCCTTCGCAGTTTTACTTGGGACACAGCTTTTTGTTGGGATCGTTGGCCGTTTGGTAGAACTGATGTATCTTTCGGTAGTTCTTCTGGATGTCGATGGGGAGCTGCTGAAAGAAGAGGGCGCTGGTATCGATAAGGGTGTTGCAGCCGTCCCTCGGACAGGCGACTTCCTAAAACATTTTGACCTTGTAGATGACGTAGTGGTGCAGGCAGGACTCGCAGAAGTTGCACTTGTGCTCGCACTCGCACAAAAATAGCTGCGGCTTGTCCTCCTTCTTCATTTACGATTCGCATATTTCACAGGTGCCAATGTTTCTAAGATTATTGATTTTGTTTCTAAACATACTTCCTAATTTCGATTGCTTCATCGATTGTCTGATGGTGACATTATCACTTTGATGCTTCGCTAGTGTTGGCAGTTAAATGGTTAGTCGTAAAACATCTTGCATAGCTTGAGGAACTCGAAACCGTCTTCCAAGTGTAGTGGACAGCACATTTTCTGATTTCATGCTAGCATGAGGATCAATGGATTCTACTCTGACGCTTTCCTGTCGCACACTACTTCTTTTGCCATCATCTCCTATAACTAGACTGCCAGTCTTTTGGATGTTCATCAGTTCCAATAATAACAATAAATAAGAAAAAGGTCAATATGCATAAAATTATAAACGTCCATATTTTATGAATATTCTCATTTTCCATTTTTATATTTCTGGCTTTT
>Ga0302188_10001177_pt1 | contig 21086 bp, 10 predicted proteins | sample II_Bog_E2_1_FD_198783 | JGI IMG/M metagenome (GOLD analysis project Ga0302188, IMG submission 198783) | Peat permafrost microbial communities from Stordalen Mire near Abisko, Sweden - II_Bog_E2_1 | ecosystem: Environmental > Terrestrial > Soil > Wetlands > Peat | place: Sweden: Abisko...
CCCATAATCACTTAGTCTTCAAACAGGAATAATTGCTAACCAGACGCACAACCGAAGAGGAAAGATAATGTTTATTATATCTAAACCTATAAGTACAATCAGATGGGTCCTGGCAATGATATTTATTAAGGAGATAATAATAATAAATCATTAGTAATTTATTATTTCAAATCAATTGGTTAAATAATTATAGAATGTTAATCTATTCATCACATATTTGAATAGGATCATACGAATATCACTATCACTGAAATAAAGTCAAAATTCTATATTCAATTTTTTTTTCAAGACTTCAAAATATCAGGTGAGAATAGCCAAAAAAGTATTATATTTCAAGAAAGTGAACATTATTTATTAAAAATTATTAACTCTGATTCATGTCTTTTGCAAAATCATTAAAAATTTTTTATAATAATATTTCTCATTAAATAAAATGAGAAAACCATTTTAAATTTACCTAAATTAAATCAATTATTTGGATAAAATGATCAAAAGACCATCATATCGCCTTTAATCAAATCATGCCAGTTAGGATTATTGCATAAAGTCACATGAACACTTCCAGATATTTGCTCATATGCAACAAAAGTCCATCCTCCAAAGGGAACGAAATCAGATGCATTTTGAACGGAATTTAGTTGACCGAAACTTCATAGTTGACATACCAAAGAAAAACACCTAAACTTAAAAATGTATCACAGCAATTTCCAAAAAAACCTTTCCATATGCTAGCTGTTGAAAATATTTCTGGAACAAATCCATTAGCGATGAATAGTGCTTCTTTTCTTGGATAAAAACATGGAGTCAAATCTTTAAGGTGACTTAGGGTATTCAATTGATATCTGATGTGGTAACTTTTATTGCGGGCAAAATCTAGACCAACTCCATTATGACTCAGCCCACATAAATCCGTTCATCACTCTTCGATGGATCAAATCTCTGATAATATATTATTTCTTTTTTTTCATATTTTTTGCTAAATTCATTGAAATATTATCAGAAGAACTATTTATTAATTGGAAATGATATGATAATGGAACTCACAGATCATTACTATTGTTATAATTTATTCTCAACATTGTTCTAAAGGATCTTTCTTATCAAAGACATCAAAGAAAATTTTAATTTTTAAATCACGGGCTGAGATGATAAAAATCAAATTAAAAAAATAAATTGAATGATAGGAATGCCAATATAATGATGCTAGTTGAAGCCAATAATAAATAGATTCATATTCTATATGAAATCAATTAAATTGTAAGTTATCATTGCCTTTATGATCAGAGTCATATGTTCTCGAAAGATTCCTTTCCTTTTTATTTATCCATAATCAGCCTTATCGAAGTTAAGTTCGATTGTAAATCTGTGCATGTAGATCTTATCATGGAAGACTTCATTAAATCACTTCTTCTCCTTTGGTCTTTGATATCAAAAGCGCTCAGCACACGACTTCCTTTTAATTTCTATTTGGCTCGTATGTTTTCAGCCATTTTCTTACCAATTTCAATTGCTTCTGTCGTGAGGGTTTATATTTTATTCTTCAAGTCCTTATTTCTTTATTTTGTTTGTAGATAGTAGAATTGGAATATTTCTAAAAGTTGCCCAAACTGCATTTAAGGGGGTTATAAAAGTATTTTATTCAGCCGGTGCTCCAAATCACCTTATTTTTCGTTATTTAGCGAACTAAATATTTCAGATTGATGGCATAATTAACTGTGAATCGTATCCTCTAGGTTTAGTTTGAAACATCTACTAAAGCTTTCCAAAAGACGAGTTATTTATTAAAAAAATGCTATTATATAATGTTGGGACTTTTATTCGTATAGTTTGGCTGGAGGCTTAAAGTTTGGAGGGAGGAAGATTCGCTTCCTCGATACTTGATGACTGTTTTGATTTTTTTTAATCAATTCAGCAATTTTCTTCCTCAAAAAATTGTTCTATCTTTTGAGTTGATCAATCTCCATCTGATAGCAGCGATCATCATCCAAATCGTCTTCAGAATCATCCCCAATCTGTTCGAATAGAGTTTTCTAAACAAATGGGGGAGTAAGCAAAGATTAAATGTTCATCATGGAGCTGAAGCACTGATTTTTCATAAATAAATTAAATATTAGTAATAAGCTGAAATAATCAATGCAATAAAAATATTATTCATTTTTTGAAGTACTTGCTGATCTATAAGAACAAATTGTCAATCTAATACTCAACCTCAAAGTATAGGTCAACAATCGCGTAAATTTACTATTCAGTTCTGCCAAGCAAAATCAGTGATTATAGTTTGCTTAGGATTTATTTCACAAACACCAGGGCTAAATTTCGAGTGCTTCCATAACGATTCATGAAGTAAACATAAACTTGTTAAAGTCTCTCAGCAAAACATTAATTGTATTTGCCTTCGGTAATATATTTTATTAATTAGGTGGACTTCATAAAAGTCCTGGAATCCATTACTCCAGCAGACATGATGTTTTCTTCCATCAGTTTTAATTCATTTTAAGTGAATTTGAACAATTATTTGGAGTTATAATTTAACCCTTTTTTAAGTTTGTTGAATATTGAGTCTGTCATACCCAAAAATACTGCTTTTGCAAAGGATTCTGAGTTGCCTTCCTTGACTGCAGCGTTGATGAGTTTTTTATTCCATTACCTTTTAACCAAATATCGTCTTTTCATGTCATCAATGAAATCATGCTTGAAGTCATAGTTTTAATTTCCTTATAGATAATGCTGCATAAATTATATGGTAGTGAGGTGATCCCTTAGAACTACTGGGGTCGGTGATTGATGGAGGATTAATGCACAAATAAACGGATAGCCTTATTGATCTAGTTTAGTCTATAAGAGTTGACTGCAATTTCGTTGGTATTTTGGAGAAGGGTTGATATTAAAATGCAAGTAATGACATCTATTTTCTTCTTCCAAAACAAATATGAAATGATCTGATTAAGAATTTAATTTAAAATGATGGCCTCCCTCGACACTATACTGAGTATGAGGGTCATCTGATTTTTGTTCTTTTAATATTCCTGTGGTCCTACCACAAGCAACTATTTTGCCTTGCATTTAACAATCGAAATCGACTTGAATTATTTGAAATTTCATTTCCTCTAAGTGATAAGGCATGAACATTTCTATCGCCTCCAATGTATAATAAACAGTACTAGGCTTCAACTGCTAAACAATTTAGACCTATCCCACCTTTTTCTTAAAATTTCTGATAAGAAACTGTTGTTTCCCTTCAGATTTATATTTTTATAGTTGTATTTAGATACTGCTTTTTACTGAATCCGAATCTTCCTCTTTATTGCGCTATTTTTAAAGTTAAAATTAATCAAGGATAGTGTTTATTAACGACTTCTTTCTTTTTAATGTACGAGAACGAGAACGAGGAGATCCACCTTTTGTATTAAAGATTTCAAATTGATTACTTATTTGATGCGACATATTTGAACGGGGAGAACTCGGTTCATAAGTGAGAGGTTTTAGATTAATCGTGGAGTGAGCATGAATGCTAATAATATCTGATTCAGTAAAAGATACCGCATTGAGATCTGTTTAAGAATCATTATTTGAAGCTACTTCATGAATACTGATATTGTACTGCTAAGAGCTATGTATATCTTTGACAACTTATATATGAGGAGATTTATAACGGTTCTAATGATCTCCACTCATATTTATGGAGCTTCTACTGTCAGATTATTCATCCACATCACTCATTCCAATTTACTTTTTCAGATTAAGCCTGAGATCTTCGATGTTAACGTCTGCACTATCTTAAGGATGCAGTGGCTATTCTATTTCATCATAAAAAACTGTAGAACTCTTTAATTTTAACTTAAATATATCTGATCCTTGCGTTTTCTTTACTGTCTCCACAATTGATTTTTTCATCTTTTCTGGAGTTTTTATTTCGTCAGATTTGGCATTAAGCTTATCAGGGATGGTATTTGTTTCGAATATTCCACTATGACCCAAAGTATCACTTGACTGACCGATAGAAGATGGTGCTCCCATTTAACTAGAAAAATCTTTAGATAATTTTTTATGAGAACTCTCCTATTAATTCTTTAAATTTTACTTGTTATTTTGAGCGTGTAAATTATTATATTGCGCTTCCTTCTCAGCTCTTCTTAAGCGGATATTATGGTCATAAAATCTTACTTTTTTGCCAAACAAAACGATGATTTTTTGTTTTAATTGAACATTAAGTTTTTAAAAGACTCCCAGTTTTTTAACTTCCAAATTTTCGACTTGAAAATATCTTTGAAATCGATTTAATTCCTCTTATTGACCATAGATACAGTAAGGCTTCTGCTAAACTCCAGACAATAGAAGTCTTTGATTAAAATTGTTGAGCCATCCAAAATCTTTAAATTCCTCTTTATTTAACAATTTTTACTTTATTTATCTCTAGATGGTGTAGTTAGAAATGCCAACCTTAATCCACGGAGATTTTTCATCCTTAGAAGATTGTATATATAATTATTTTTATTAGATTCTGCATTTTCTTTCGTATGAACTATTGAAAAAGCCCCTTATCTTTTGGATCACCATATTTTATGTTGACGGTGGTTAGTTTTTAAGTAATGCTTGCTCTCCTAAAGGCTTGACAGGCTCTGTTTCGATCAACGCAAAATTTTATATCTTTTTTTTAAGTTATCCAATCTTGAAATGATTGGATAGAAGAATTTTATTCGGAGATCCTTATCGCTATTCATCTAAATCTCTTTCCAAATTAGACAAGTCCAAAGATGACAAAATGTATCGATGATAGTCTTTAGGATTTATGCCGACCAACCAATTGGAAGAGATGGATCTTCCCCCAACCTTAAAATCCTTATTTTGTTCCTCTTCCAATAGAGATTCGGAAGCGATGGGGGCATTGAATATATTTTTAGATCTCTTCATACGGGCAACGATTATTATAATTTTGTATGATAGATTATGAAATATGCTTCAATAATAAGTTCAGCTTAATTAATTATTACCTTCGTAGTATCAAGAAACAGGAGCATGTTTCTCGAAAATATCACTTAAGAACAGATTTAAGAGTTTCGCGAAGCCTTTGCACTCTTTGATAAGGATGGTGATGGCTGCATCAATAACAAAGTCATACTTAATATAATGCAGGAATTAAAGACAGTACTACGCTCATTTGGCCATAATCCTACCAAGGAAGAATTGGAAATCTATATCACACTTATTGATGAAGATCGAAGTGGAACGATTGACTTTAGATAATTTTTAATTCTCATCTCGCAGTACGTAGACTTGTATAAAGACGGCTCACTTAAAAAAGTCTCGTCGATGACATTGTCGAGAGTTTCAAAGTCATAGATCACGATGGTGACGGTTATCTTACGCGTTTACAGCTGAAAGGTGTTCTTTTGAGACACGGATGGAAATAAATTGAACAGATCAATAACATCCTTGATGAATTGGATACCGATGGTGAAGGATATATTTCTATCACATAATATGTTAACTATATGATCCGCAGCGAACATTAACGCCAAAATCAGCATTGATACTATCTTGTTGTATTGATATAAATTTAAATGGACTCATCCTATCGCTGTCGATCCATCAGCCAATTAGTCTCAGAACTTAATAACCTAGGATAAGAGAACGTGCTACTCGAACCCGCACGCCTGTTAGCACTTCATCAATGCGATCTGCCTGGACTTACTCGCCTGAAGAGTACTAACGGCCAACAGTTTTTCGTGGAAGGCAGCCATCCCGATAAAAAGTATCACTACAACTAAATTGCAGCTTCATTAGGGCAGCAACAGCTCCAGCCGATAAGGGAGCTGTTTGAACGAGGTTTCAACGTTACCTTAATGTTCACGCAGCCAAAGGATCAAGCTCCCCTTATGCAATTGCTGAGTTTGCTCATGCTGTGGGTGTACCCACGCCATAATACTATGAGTTTGTTATGCGGACTTCAGTTTGCTGAAGGTGCAGTTTCTGAAATCATTGGTGGAAGTAAAATTACAGAGAGGGACTTGAGCAATAGATTGAGATATTTTCGAATTCCTAAGGGATCTTTTATGCATATTGCTAACAAAATCATACGTGGACTATAAGATACAGTAGGAATCATAAAATTGCGTATATTATCCGATAATAAAACCCAATCAAGCAGCTTAAATTTGTTGATTTTACCCCCTGCCTTTCATAGCTAATCTAAAAGGCCTAATAAGGATTATCTAACTACAGTCAAATCGCAGTTGACTCAAATTTTCAATTATATCAAATTAAATCCAAATCAAAGATATCAACATTTTAGTAAATTGCTCACCAAACGACTCCCTGCTACTAATGCAATTGCTTAACTTATATTACAGGACTCGGCTAGCATGGTACTGAATTGGGTTGGATAGGGCACTTCTGCTGAACGTAAGCAACGGATGGTGTTTTATGATCGCATTGGAGGAATTTCACCTCTACTGCAAAGGGAAAATTAAGAACATACACTAATATAACCTTTAGACTTGCCTGAATCTTACAATCAGGAAAATGATCAAAAGGGTACAGTAAGGGGAAGGCAGGGTAAGGGAAGCCTTCAAAAAATAGAAAAAATGGCGAGGACTGAAAGAACACCAATCAACTAACTCACAAATCAATGCTATAATTAATTGTAGTACTGTCGATCACTTTAGCGTAAGACTCACAGATTTAGCCTTAATGAAGGCGAACTTTTCTCGGATGGTACTTCAAATAGGCAAGCCGATGATGATGAAAAAGCAAACCAAGACTCAATGCAAGTCAATGGAAACTTAAGCTCAATGATTGCAGAGGCTCTTCCTTTTCCTAAATTACCTTCCTCTAGCCAGTTTTAAAGAACAATTCCTCGAAATATTGGATCAGACTAAAGTGAGCAACTAGCATTGCTGAGATCAGGTCACGCAGTGTAAGTTTCGCAATATCATCAAACAATTCAAAATCTCAATCGTAAGATTCAAATATTGGTCCAAGAAAACAATCTCACAGAATTATATACTTTGCATGAGCGTTAGTTGATGGCACTGTAGCTGAAAATTAAGGAGTTAAGGGATGATATTTCGAATTTAACTTCCAACCCAAATGATAAAACTTTTAAATCAATGGTCCGCAAACTTAATGACCAAGTTAAATTATTAGAAAACACCAATGCTGAGCAAAAAGTCTCAAGGGCGAGACTCATGCAGCTTGAGAGGCATGCTTAGGAATGGAAGAAGAAATATGAAAATAGTGAAGGGATTCGTAAAAAATTAACAGGAGAGCTCGAACATCTTACCAAAAGATTGCAAATTTGTGATGCATAAATAGAAAACCTTAGCAAACTGGATCTGAAGCATGAAAAAGGAATGGATAAAGGGCTGCCACTGCCTAGCGTCGCAAAATTATCACTTGCTGACCAATAGTCTCTGAAATAAATCGGTATTCTGTTAATAGGAATTCAAGAGGGCCATGAACAATCTTAACACTTTCTTTTGCGCAAAATAAGTAACATACTATAAGACTTATCCCGGACTCGTGAAACTATCCTTGAGTGCAACGATTTTCTGATTCAACTTTAGTAGCATCTTTAGGATCGTTTGGGCAGTCGTGAACCTCAAACTGTGCTAGACTGTAATAAATTCATTCGAAATTTTTTGATGGGTAACCTCAGTATATTTTGATTCAACAATCATTCATGACTATCATTTATGACATTTGCTGCACTGGCAGTCCTAAAAATGAAGATTGTCTATTATCCTAATTTTTATCGGGTAGCTCCTTAAATGTAGAAGAGGCAGGCCACCTCGGACTGAACGAGAACAGGATGCGCATAGGATATTGATGCATTCGCACTTTACTAACCTTTCTGGATTACTCTGGCATTGTGAGCAGATTTTAGATAAGCACAATTGACATATTTCAGTTTATTTCTTTTGACAGCAACTGCAATACTTGCAGCAATTGGCGCAATATCTCTAACAGAAATCCTAACAGCATCCCTTTTTTGGTATTACGACTGGTTATTCTATTACTTATATAACTGGAATTGGTGGGGGAGAGGGAGGGCGCTAAATTTTAATTCTCTTCTGATAGTTATCCTGCTGTTTTCTGAATTTGATGGGTTACTCTTCCTCAGTCAATTCTTTCTCGAGTGTATCACGATATCGATAGTCTTGAGTGCGTAGAAATTTATTATTCATGAAATAAATTGATTATCTAATCATAAGGATAACAATTAGATATCACAATATGTTCACAGGCTTTGATTATTGCTGGATTAATTGTGTGATGAATTAATCTATTAAAATTATTTGTGAAGTCAATGCTCCTTGAATAATAAATATGCTAAAGCAGCAAATTATTGCAGTAGGTGTTTGTTGTTCAAGATGAATTAATTTCCAAAAGGTAAGACTTCCATTTATTGTTGATCATGACCACCTTAAATAATTTTACCCCAAGTTTGTATTTATTTATTATTTCAAGAATTAAACAGACATTTTCGGAACATTTTCTGAAAAAGTTTAAATTTAAGCCAACCAACTGGAAAATATTTTTATCAATTTCAATGACTTAGCTGTTTTGATTCAAGGATATTATAGTTATACTACTATTTGATTTGATCCATAGTAGAGCACAGACGATAAAAATTCTCCCACAATAAATTTAACTATTAATTGGGCAAAATATTCTCTAATACAAAAGCAGCTGGTTAAAATGATAGAATACAGGATTAAATTGATTTTTCATTCATCAATGATTTTCTATGAAGCACAGACGCTTTAAACTGATAGCCGATCTGCTGAGAGACTTGTCAAGCTAGTTAGAGTTCCAGAAATGGCGTGGGACCGAGTTACGCGACGACAACCACTTTTAAACAAATCATCTTCTGTTTTACCCTTTTGCTGAGCGTGCAAGTTCTGATGTGTCAATGGATAATTTCTCAACAGTTGTTTTCTTGGCTTTTCATCAGAGTAGAAGGAAAGCAGTTCTTCATCATCTTTGAAGTTGTCCATATTGTTGCATCCAATAGTGCAGATAATTTCAATGGGCGTAACTCTTGGAATAATGCTTTCCCCTGTTTAAGGTTGGCATGGAGTGAGTTCCTCCACAACAGCAGTACACCTTTGTTACGGAGAATATTTGACTTTGGATCTAAAATCAAATTGATAGCTCTTGCTACGTTGGCGGTGGAAGAAAATGATGGTTTTGGCCGTGGAGTAGTTGATGCCGATTAATTTAGCCGCCTGCTTAGTTACAATTGTACTTCCTTAATAAGCATGCCCTCTTGGAGAACCAGCGTTAGCAGATGGAACTTATGCTGCTGTGTGACTTTACTGTACTTGCATGAACCAGTCATGTGTTGATTTGTAAGAAATAAAAAAAAAATCAGAAATTTAATTTAAAAATACTAATCACTGGCCTGGTGAGAGAACATTAAACCAATTACAAAAAGAAGTCAGCACGTTTCAGGAATTCTTCAGTCATTATAAAAAATGGCTGCTCATAAAAAACTTTGGCCGAACTTTCAATTATATTTTCCAATAAAAATTCTTTAAAAATGGAAGTAAAGATATATTGGTGTCATTAATATTGATTGCAATCTTTACTAATCTAAATGTAATCATAGTTTGGATGAGGAAGGTCCAGTTAATTTGAGATTACCGTATAAAATCATGTGGAAAGAGAGATACTGTGATGAAATATGAAAATTTAAGCTTTAGATGGCGTGGCTTCCCCGATCGGAATGATATGGACAATAAAATCTATTTTTTGATGCATTAAATCTTAATATTTTATCCTACCTTATATATCAAACAGCAATAAATTTAATTGATAATGCAGACAGAATAGGTTCAATCCAACCATCCACACACACCTACAACTTTCACTTTCGACCAGAGAAAACCCTTCTTCCCCGTACTTGATCCTTACCATCACTATCTAGAAGCATATGGTGCATCCTTTCACCTGCATCAACAAATGGATTAATTGCGCTTTTACAAAGACAGATTACTCAAGAAAGTGCAGCGATTAGAAGAGGAATTTTAGAAACTCGGAGATAAAAAGATAGATCAACCAAAAAGACAGCGCAGATTGGCTGAAAACATCACTAAGATCTATCAATGCGAGCATGAGCGCTGTGAGAGGACGTATGGCACTCTGGGAAGTTTACTTCAGCATCAGAGACTAAAACACTCATAATTGATTTAAAAGATGCCTTTCGGCACAATCTCTTCTCTATGATTTAATTCTTCCCTTCATTTCAGTATATTTGATTGACCATTTTAACCATTAGTAGTGTACCCTATTATGACAAATAAAACGCCTCAAATTCATCCAATATATTTAAATCATATGAGGCAAAGGTTAGATTTAGACATGCTGCTAAACAAGTACAATCCCAGGCGAGTTTTACCAACGTCAGCATCAAGCCCAAAACATTTCAGTCCAACCAATCATATACCGGTCAAACCTTGGACTTTAAAAACAGAGACGGATTATTATGCTACATCTAAAAATCATTACGACAGCAAAGTCCCAAACAAGAACTTACTAATTAACTATTACCAATCAAGAGATAAAATGGCGAGCGTCAACTTTCAAATGAGCAAAGGTTAATGCTAAAATTTTCTGCTAAGTATGAGGGAAGAGTTAAAACAATAAGGAATGCGTATGGAAGAGCATGTTAATACGAGCATTAACGATCTGCTTTAAAAATTTGAAAGAGACAACGAAATAGCGAAGAGATAACTACTTGATTTGGTTTGTCGCTCCATGGAAAATAATAAAAAAGAAATGAATTAAATGGTGGAAAACTACAAGAACCAATTTGTCAAAGAGTATTAATCTCCAAACAGCACCATTATGGCAATCAATAGATAAATTACTCGGCTGCTAACAGCATTAAACAATAGTTAGTTTAGGAAGGCGATAGCTGAAGTGGTGACTAAAGATTTTGAAGGCATAGTGAAATCAGTGCGAGAGGAGGTTAGTACTTCATATGAAAGACATAGAGCAGAAATAACAGTTGTTCAGTTGAACACATAGAAAGTTAATATAATTCAAGATGCCTTACGGAATATATATTAATGGAGAGAACATAAATAAGCAATATATAACTGGATACCATCAGATGAAATTGAAGATTACAAACATAATACTCGAACAAAAAATAAAATATTTGACCAATCTCATAGAATATTTCAAAGTGACCGGCGCATGAATTAGGCAGATAAGCCTCCACCAAAACGCATGCGAGGTACTTTCTTCAATTTTGATTCAAACATTTGATATTTGTATTCGCTGATAAGTGCATACTCAAAAAGGGTGATTTATCCCATATTAAGATTCTCATTTTACTACATACCTATTTATCCTCGATTTTTATCTGATGATCAAAGCATCTGCGATCTTAAGATTAAATGTAATGTGTTTTCTCAATTTATAGCTATATTTTGCTATTAAATTGACCAGTATTTGATTTTGTATTTCCAAATTAATCAAATATGTTTGTAAATATCTAAATGCGTATATTTATTAATGAATGAGGTAATAAAAGACTATGAAATGTATTTTCCTCATGAATTAAATAATTATTAATTTTAAGTAACATATCGTCTTTATTAAGTTTTTACGAGTGTTTGAATCAAATATTAGCGATTTATTGGTTGTTCCATAATATTTAGAATAAATGATTGAAATATAAAGCCACTCATAGAAGAATCACCTTCAATAGACTCTTTAAGAACCGGAGCTTGTCTTACCCAATGTATATGCTTGTCTATTTAGGGCAATAGCATGGTTAAATTTACAGTACCAGACGAAGAAGATTACCCCAAATAATTACCATCTAACCCTCAGGAGACTTTGTAAAAATTTATTAGCTTTATTAAATTTCATGCAATTGAACCATTAGATATTTGGGACGACAGTAAGGGTATATCAGTTATGCTTTTCTCGGAACTGGCCCAGCGAAAATTAGGATATGAACTAAGTGTATCATAGATGCGTTGCTTGGTCACTTTAGCGTAACAAGGTATTTTGAGAAAGGATCATTTTAAGAGTTTAGGGCTGTGGAAAGATAAAAAGTATAGTATAACGACTGCTATCAGTCAAAAATCACTTTTCGAAATTAAAAAAAGAGGATCTTCTACAACCAAACTCGAATCAAAAACTCTCCATCGAGCAAGTGAAAATAGTTCGAAACCAACAATCTTAAAAACCTTATAAAACTTACGATTGAAGTCTACTTGTGAGAAGTTAACCAAAACCTTTCTCAAAACTGGTTTCGTTGGATCATAAAGCACAGATGTGAAATTGTAGGCTCTTCGATAAGATTTAGAAATGAATGCCCTATAAAAGAAATGGTAGTTTGTGATAATGGCTGGGTAAATGAACAAGTGGATTGAAGAGGCATTGTCAGATACGCAACGAGATAATGGATTTGTGCCAATAAAATTTAAGGTCATCAATCGTTAGGAGAGTTGTATTGTATTGATGGTTGATGGATCCATTGAAGAAGTCATCCCAGAAGTGGTTTTTATCAAAAAATACAATGCCATGAAAAAGAAACAGCACTCCAGACAAAGTTAAGTAAAAAATGTGCAACATAAAAGTCCTAAAATTCAGTTGCAAAGTGGCAAATCGAAACTAAGCCAGCGTGATCAATAGCTAAATTAATCTCTTCTCCACATAATGCGAGTAAAAGACATCCTGCTGAGTCAAAATCGTGTCCTTACTTAAACAGCCATTAACTGCTGATTTTATATAATATTATTATCTTTTTACCAGATGAACGATCGTAAGAGACAGGCTACTTAAAGTTTAGAAGATTATGACCTGCTCAAAAAGCATCATAAGTTTTTGAGAGAAGAGGATGAGTCGGATGACTAGGAATAAAGAAGAAGGAATTGCGAAATCAAAGGACATAAGTAGAGAAGAGGCTAACATATTGCTAAAAAATATTATGATAAACTCTATAAGGAATATGCACTTGTAAATCTACAAAAATTCGAGAAGGGACAGATAGGGTGTCGTTGGCGAACGGAAAAATAAGTCTTGACTGGAAAGGGAGAGTCTATTTGCAGCGAACTGAATTGCGACAAAGCGGCAGTAAATATATTTGAAATGAATTTTGGCTACGTGGAGGAGGGCATTAGGAAGAATGCATTGGTAAAAATCAGTGTATGCAAAGACTGCGCATTCAAGTTAAATTATCGTAAAACTTTAAAAAAAGTGTCATGACTGCAGAAATGATTTAATTAGCTCGAAGATAGCCATAGATATAATGCTTAAATAATCATTCTTATTCAGTTGATTCTAATTTGCTACTTTACCTTGATGTGTATGATTTACCTTTCCACTTTGTTTGGTCATAAATAAAAGGATTTTAATCAAAAAAAGGGCTAAATACTTGAATATGATCTCGGTATTTGGCCAAGATCAAATGTTCAACATAATCCTCCATAGCCTTTACCGCTGCTACAGACCGATACATTTTATTTTTATCTGCAAGAAGAAAATGATACTGTTTTAAGTGTCCTATATCTATTGCTTTTATTAAATTTTATGTCATGAAATACTGGATAGTCCTTAGATAGTTGATAAAAGCAGCTTCATATGAAAACTATATGGGTAGCATTTGACAGATCTTTATGAACTTGCCTTTCAGTTTGTGTATTGATATCGCTGATTACATTATTAAGATATAGCGACTTATGAAAACTTTCAGATCATCAGATTAAAGTAGCCCTTATTTTTGGAATAGTCTCTCAATTTACAATTTTGCAACCCTTATGAAATATTGTTCAAATTCATCTAAAAATGAGATGCCTGAACTGTCCTTCGAAAGATAAGGAAGGGCAGATATCAAATTTTATAATGACTGTCCATTAACTTCGCAGTAGACTCCTGGCTTGCTCATAATTTTGTACTTCAAACAAACAAAATAAAATAGTTGTAGCTCCAAATTACTCCTTTATTTGATAAGATAATTGTTGTTACGTCGAGTCAAATAATTTATATTTAATAGGAGAGCTCTTTAGATTTCAGGTGATTAAAATATGAAATTTTAAGTGTTAATTTTTTATTGGAGGACATTGATTATAATAAGAAATATTGAATTTGCTGCTCCTTTTATTTCGGTATAAAATAGATTGGACGTATATACAAGAAATAAGACTTTGATGTCAGTGAAATCTTCCTTTTTGGTGTGATATACCAAACTGTTGGCAATTCTTACCAAATCAGATAAATAATAATTGCTTTGTACTAAATTTTGGAGACGAGCATCATTGAAGTAGATTAAAAATGCGTCTCCGTCTGCAAGATGATTATTATGCTCCATCATTTGAAGATTAATATTCTGGATTTACTTCTGATAATGGAATTATCTATATATTTTGGAAAACATCAACCCTGCTGCTGTGAATCTAGTAGTATTTCGAATAAACCTCCTTATTAGCATATATATATCATTGTTAATTTTAATTTTGCAATTCAAAACAAAACAATAAATTAAAGGCTTTTGGTCATACTAGTTTTGATGTTGACTCAAATTTATTTTTACTAGTTTCCTATCTCACTTTTAAAGAGGATAAGATTTATTCAAAAATTAATAATATACATCGAAATGAACCATTCCATCAGCACCATGACTGGTAAAACCAAAATCAAAATTGTTTTTTTGGGCAGCCAGAATGTTGGCAAGTCCAGTATCATCGAGAGATATGTTAATAATCGCTTCTAGGAGGCAGCCAATGTACCTATTCCTAATCAAGCCCACGGTAGGTATTGATTTTTTGGCCAAAAACATCTCGCACCACGCTAAGAGTTACCGCCTGCAGTTGTGGGACACCGCTGGACAGGAAAGATTTCGTTCCCTCATTCCAAGCTATTTAAAAGATGCCCATTCTGCAATTGTGGTTTTCGATGTGTCGTCTAAGATTTCATTCGCTGAAGTACCAATGTGGCTGAAGATGTTTGAGCAAAATAAAGGTGGAGAAGGAACCATGTATCTTGTAGCCAATAAAACTGATTTAGAATTTAGATAAATTAGTTTTTAAGCCGGGAAAGAACGAGCTGATAAATTGGGAATGGAATATTTTTAAATTTCAGCCAAAACTGGAGATAATGTCGAGAATCTGTTTATGAATTTACTCTAACATACTTCGGAAATAATGGCAAATCCCAGCAGAATCAGGATGTTTCGCAAGAAGGACACCATTAAGGAAGAAGTAGAAGATTAACCCCCAAACCCAAGGACTGAAAATACATAAAAAAAGATAATAAAACGACAATAAATTCATGAGGCAATGGATGCCTCCTAAGCAATAGTTGTTTAGCCTGAAACAGGATCTGCTGTTCCTGCTCCAAGTGAAACCTTAGTTCTAAAAAGATAGGTGATTCTGGACAAGTAGAAGTAAAAGAAATAGGCTGTGTAAAAGAAATAAGGGTGCTGTACTTGATTGCAGATTAAATTATGAGGATGAAATTGATATTTAATATAAAATCAGTGTATAATGCTCATCAAGCGAGATTACTCTCTGATCTCAGCAAACATCTCTCCAAAATGGCTTTGAATTGTTCTTTTTTGAGTTTAGTTGAGCTATTGTTTTCTTCTATGTTGGAAATTGCATCTTTCTCCATAATGGCAGCATCCTTCTCGAAAGAACACAGAGCAGTCCTTTGTTTTATAGAGGCTATTCTTCTTATTATTCTTGCGCAATTCATGAGATCCATGGGCAAACTTGCATTTGTCGTTGTAAGGGCAATATCCATTCTGCATGAATTTCTTGCATAACTACAGTTTTTATTTATGAGCACAACGAAACTAATCATGAGTGTCAGGACTGCTAGGCGATTTGGATGAGTCAGTAGAATACGCATCCTCTTTCTCCAACAAGGAGGAAAACTCAGTTCTTGACGAATATCTGTTTCTAAACATTAAATTATATTCTATTCTTCTAATAGTCCACACATAAGAATGATGGAAAATCGTATTTCAATAATTCGAAGCTAAAGATAAAAACATAAAAATGAGCATAAAAACTTCGCAAAAGTGGCTGATAGGCTATGGAAAGGTATATTAATAGTTAATTGTGAAAAAGCACCTGCTGATGTCTAATATTGTTTTTTTAAAACAAAAATAATTCTAAAGTCATAGTTTAGTTAGTGGCAATTGTTAAATGAAGGTGGCAGTTAATTTCAATTTATTTATTTAATTATAAGACATATTTGAAAAAGAGTAGATGATAAATTGTTGCCAATATTTCATTCTATAATCTATTAAATCAAACCGCTAGAATCCATGAGAATATCGGAAAAAATATAACTCCGAGAGTCAGAAAAAAGAGTTATCGATATCCTTGAGTGACATTTCAACCCGCTAAGTAATAGTATATGAGAAGCGGATAGACGAGAAGAATTTTGTATACTTTTTTGAGAGTTATCGAAAAGATAAATATTAAATTCATCATGATTGATGATATTAACGATAGGCAAGCATTGATCATAAAAAAAGGCTCATAGCAAATTCTTTTTGGTTTAAAATTAATTAAAGAACGATAGTATAAAATAATTATCATCTCAGCATCTATAAGCAGCGATAAATTCAAATTAAAAATAAGGTGATCCTAGGAATTAAGACTTTATGATCAAGTTTGAGTATATTTTTAATATTCTGAGATAATTTAATTAATTTCATTAATTTCAAAGTATTATTTGACGCATAAAATACTAATTATTTTAATAGCGACTATTGAGTTAAACTATTTATATAAGATTATTTTAAATACCATTATTTAATTAGAACCCCTATGATATTTAATACCTAACAATTATAATTTATACAAGTTAAATATAAATCATTAACTTCCTTCTTTAAAAATATGCATTGAGAAGCGAGCTTTTCTAATGTCCAAAAGCTCCTTTTTTAAAAAATTTAAAAAATTTCGATATTTAATTTTTCAACAGAATTAAAGAGATTGAGATTGAAAAACTATAGAAATTGTTGCTGTTTGATCTGTTGCTGTTTGATCATTCACTTGTCTTACACCATCATTCTCGTTTTAATAGATGTGGCTAGGATGTTTCAGTCCTACTAAACTTGCCTTGCTGATGTAATCATTTTTTATAAATATAAAATTAATTAGAAATATATTGGAATTTATCAAGAGAATGCCATATTGATGTTAAAGAAGGCATGCCACTTAGGATGGAAGCAAAAAGTAGCTTTAACACTTCCAGCAATTTATTTCAGATAAGGACCTTGGAATCCTCCAAAAGGAGTGAAATCAGCAAATGATTCAACTGAATTTACTTGGTCATCACTATTGTAGTAAGCATACCAGAGAATTCCATGAGTTGAGATTGTATTGCAAGAGCTAACGAAGAAACGATTCCAAATACTTGCAGTTGAAAAGACTCCTGAAGTCATACCATAGCTGATCAATGAATGGAAGTGATTAAGGGCTTGGGTTAAGAAAGCGCAGTTATCAGCATGAGAGTAATCTGACCATAGACATCCGGGAGTAGAATTTGGAACAACTTTAAACCAAAGAGCCTCCATTAAATTGTGGGGTATGGCATTAAGCACAGCGTCTACATGAGAATTTGGATCTCCATTGCGGCAAAGAACCATATAGCCATGTGTTCCTAGACCAGCATTTTTGGCATTTTGTAGTGTCTGGATAGCATTTGGATCAACTGATCCTCCAAGATCTAAAGAATAAGTGCGAACTATAGCATCCGTAAAATCTTGGAGAGCCAAGCATTGGAAGGCGGTTTTCGTAAGGGCCAACAATATCAATGACTTGAAATTGGGCAAGAGATTCGCTGATAAGAAGCACAAGGATTGCAATCAAAGTGATGTTTTTCATGAATGTTTAGAAAAGATTATAATAATCCTTCGAGCGAAGAAGATAAATAATAAATTGAAACATTAATTAAAAATATTGTACATCTCGCCTCACTTTGATTATTTGATTAAGCCAATGATTATTTTTGATATTAAAAATGATTATCATTTTAGATTAGAAGTACTGGTACTTTGATATTGTTGTATTTTCAAAACATAGCTTACAAACGAACTATGCTTTTTAAAATGTGATTTTTATCAGCTTTAACATTATGCAACATATTTTAAGGATTAACAAACTTTAAAATCTACATTTATTTGCTTATTTCTTATTCAGGTAGTGTTGAACAAGGATTTTTGCTATTTATTGTTTTTGAAAAACGGCGAAAAACTTTAAATTCATCAAAGATGGGAGAAAAATATAGTCTTAAAAGTGAATTTAAGCTGCCATTCTGTTTTGAGCTATAAAATGTAATTTGGCTGTTTATTGAGCTCATCTTTAAACAATCTTAAAACATAACTCTTTGCTTAAATAAAATAAAATGAGCTTTCGTTGCCAAAAATTAGATGAAATAGGGTTCATCTTTGTGCCAAGGTGGCAAAGATAAAAAAATATAGGCATTTAATAACTTTTATTCAAAGTTTCAATATTTTAGTAAAACAATCCTTGCTGATCCAAATGGAATAAATAGAGTTAAAAACTCAAATAATTAGTTTGGATTCCTAATCTGTTTATTTCTAAAGCAACTTTTAAAAAAGTGGATAGGAATATGATTCAGGATAAATAAAAAAAGCTAGTCTCCCATTTATCTGGTCTTCTTAAAGAAGTTCCCAGCAGGGAAAATATTTCATAAACAAGTTGCGTTTATTTGTCATAAGTTCGCTTTGACTCGAAAGCTCTAGCTTTTGAATATATTGATTGGCGAAATATAATTTACGATAAAAGTAATAAACCGATTTTCAATTCCAAGTACAATCATTGAATTCTTACTTTATTGTAGAGGCATGTAAACGCATAACGAAAAATAAGACATTTATCAACATGCGAAATATCCACCATCATGCATGATTGACAAATGGGCAGGAGATACTAAATGGAAGCAGAAGTAATCAGTGAAAGAAAATAGTAATAAATAATCTTTAATGCTGAACCCCTTTGATGTAGTTCGGGAACGGCCAACAAATTTTATCAAACTTTTTATCTTTTAAAAAATCATACTATACTTTAGTAATGACTTGATAATCAAAATACATGAAAGTATTGATCTCCATCTCTAAAAGATCGAATAATAAACATAACATTCTTTAAAAGCAATTGCATTTTTAATAGTTTGACCAATCTTATTATCTTTAATTATTGTTTTTTGAAGGATGTCCATTGCTTAATCAACAAAAATAAAATCAGTTTGGAGCTTTGACGGGAATGATAAATCATATTGAGTTAATTTCTGAGGTGTTGCTATTATTATGAAAGAAGACACACTTAGCACAGAGCATTTAGAGTGGAAAAATTAATTTTGGTAAAATTGAACTGAAATATCCCTGGATCTTGACTGATATTTCTCAATATATAACCATTTGAGGATTGAGCGGTTATTTAACAAAATAGGTCAAACTTTGAATAATATCCGCCTGTAGATAGGCATTTGATCGAGAAAAAATAAGAGATTGAGCTCATAAGTTAAAAAATATTTTTTGATTAAAAAACAAAAGTAAAAACCATTCGGTCACATGTATTCTTATCGCGGAGCTTACAAGAACAAAACTGGAGTCATGTATAAAAAAATACATTAAAAAATAGTCCAATAGTGCCACATAATCGTTTATATATTTCGTATTTTCCTAAATTTTAAAAGATTTAGAATTCTTCGATATCAATTTATAATAATCATTCCTCAAATTTTGCATTTATAGTACTTGAAGTTCTATCGTGGTTTCTGCAGATTTTCCCTGGAATTCTTATTCCTCTTGGAGAGAGTCCCAAATTAGCAATATTAGGTGAAGGGTTATTAAAAGTTTATGAGTCTCTGTTGATAGAGTTGTTTTTCAAAATTTGTTTAGATTTCTCCAAAGTGCGAGGCCTAAGGCCTTCGTTCATATTCTAAATTTCATATTTATTCTGATAGCTTGGCCCTTCTTGTAGATATTTACAATAGTCTGCTTTCCTCTAAAATTGCGGTGATTTTTCTTGTTCAACTGACTCTTTGTTCCAAATATTGTCTATTTCTTAAAAGATATTCTGTTTTTTCTTAGTCATGATCATCTTCTATCTAATTTACGCTTCTGGCAAAAGACTAACATCATTTTCATCTTGACGATGTGTACTAACCTTTTCCTGACTCTCCATAAATTTTTGTTTGTTAAGTCGATAGCTTTTAAAGTTTGAAAGTATCTCATTGACTTTTGAATTATTTTAACTTTTGGCATTTTCCAAATAAATGTCTTCAACCTTAGATTCTTCTATTTTTAAGTTTTCTTTTTTTAAGATTTTCTTTTCACTTAATTTGGCATTTTCCTAAAGTTTATTTTCCGCTGCTTTACCATAGATATTTAATTTCTCCATTTTTTGCTTTGAAGTAATTTAATTATCCCTAAATGATAGTAGATCGCTAATGAGAGTTGACTATTTCTAAACAATATTTTCCTCTTTTTAGGAGGTGTTGATTCTTTCTAATTTCAATTTATCCTCGAATTTAGCCACTGGTCTCGATTCGACTGGATATCGAGAATTCACAGAAATTGAGGCATTAGTCATCTTCAAATTATTTTTAGGAGGAGCATTATTGGTGCTAGGAGTGGAAGGAGGATTTGCTGCCAGTCTTTTAATTCTGTCCTGGATGTTTTAATATTTGGCTATGTTGTAAAATTCCATTTTGTTCTATTTATAGAATGATTTTATAATAAACTGAATGATTTATTTACTAAAGAAAAGCTGGACTATTATAATTCAAATAAGATTTGACGTTTGACAATATTAATTAATGGAATCGATTTGTTTGTCTCAATTAAATTTACATGATAGACATTATTCCAAGCATATGCAAAGGTTTGAACGAATTCGATTAAGAGGAATAAGCTATGATTCGGGGACGAATTAATCTTTTTAATATATAGATTGAGAAATATCTTCGCAATTAGTATTAAAATCTTCAAACTTTCAAAATGTCCTAATCATAAAATACAACTATTACATTGACCAAAAAATAAGAAAATCCATTTACGATAACAGTTTAAATAATTGATT
>Ga0302188_10001178_pt1 | contig 21064 bp, 12 predicted proteins | sample II_Bog_E2_1_FD_198783 | JGI IMG/M metagenome (GOLD analysis project Ga0302188, IMG submission 198783) | Peat permafrost microbial communities from Stordalen Mire near Abisko, Sweden - II_Bog_E2_1 | ecosystem: Environmental > Terrestrial > Soil > Wetlands > Peat | place: Sweden: Abisko...
AGAATTGATTTATTGATCGTTAATATTTATGACTATCATCGATGAAAAGCTTATGAATTTATTTTAAACAAATCAAATTTATATTATAAATAAAGGTTCATCAGACAGGTTACTTCAACCTTTCCAACGGAATGGATTAATATTGTTTGGAGTCACAACAAAATTATATGATGTCAAAAATTCAATAATTGTTTAACCTTAACTTTTATTTCCTCTATTATTTATGGAAAAAATTTAAATGTGTTCGCAGAAGTGGCATCTTTCAGCTCCATAATTTTTTATCCAAAAAATATTTCAGAGAACATTTGACATCTTCCAATAAAACTTTGAAGTATCTGGATTTTAGTTTATAGGAGTATATTTATAAGAATAATTATTAAAGTCAAGATAATGGATTGAATCATACACCTCTAATGTTTTCTTATGGTTGAGGTTCTTGAACGATAAGTTCACCTGATTATACAAGCTCTTTTTTTAAATAAATATGTTTTTGAGGGGACTCTTAAGCTTGTAAAGTCATTGGCTCATAATTAAAATATTGACTGTCTTCATAAAATAAAGCAGGGTCTTATTAACTGTAGTAGCTGAGAATGATGAATCCAGATATGACTCCGAAGGCAATTCCCATTCCAATTGAAGTAAAAGTACCTGCAAGTTGAAGGCCTCCTTGATTCAAGAATGATCCATGAACACTAGCAAAAAGATTTAAATTACCAAAGTTAGAAGCTACATTTGGGTCGTAGCCTGCGTTATAACAGGCTACAATAACAGCACTTAAAATTCCTCCAATTAATCCTGGAATACCATGCAAGTTGTGGACTCCACAACTATCATGCAGTCCTATTTTTTCGTTTAACTTTGGAGCAAGGAATTTGAAACCGACTACAGAAATAGCTCCGGCAATAGCACCAATAGCCAAGGCCACTCCAGGTAAGTAAAGAACACCACAAGGAGCTCCAATTACGACTCCTCCAGCTAAAGTGGCATTTAGAATATCTTCCATCTAAAATTTATGCCCAAGGAGGCCACTGAATACCAAAGTTGTAACACAACTACCTGTGAGCGAAAGAAGAGTATTAGCAACAATCATATTTTGCTCGAAGGGAGTTTGAGCAGAAGCACCAAAGTTAAAGGATGGCCAAAAGAGCCAAAGAAAAAGGGTACCGACCATTGCAATAATGTTTGAAACATAGTTAGATTCAGGCTTTGACACTGGCTTAGTTTTTTGACTGAGGATAAGACTTACAGTTAGCCCATAGTAAGCTCCGAAGGCATGAATAGTCATGCTTCCTCCAGCATCAAAGGCTCCAATACTTTCATAAACAATAAGCTAATTTAATGAGTATCCTGCTACCTGAATCCAACTGATAATAAGAAGTTCTTTTGGGCTGATTCTTCCAATGAGGGCTCCAAAAGAAATGAGAGTAGCTGCAACTGAATAGGATGATTGAGTTAGTAAAACCTAGTTAACTTTAATAAAAAAACCTTAATTATAGAATCCATTCCAGACTCTTTGCCAAAAAGATCTTAGTAAAATATAAGTTTGTACAATGATAGCATTGATGAAGAAAGTGTAAGATAAAGCTGACCACTAGTAAGTTTTTATGAAAGTCATAAGGAAACCAAAACCAACAACAATCATAACGTTGACATCCTGGAAAGAAGAATACCTTTGAGTCCATAGCTGATCATCGCCAATAACATTTTGGGTATCCATTCTGGTGAAAATGATAAACAAAATGATCATAATTAACTCCATGGCCAAGAGTAGTTTTCCAAAACCTTTTAAGGTCACATTCGCTTTCTCGTTTGTTTGCCTTAATTTTGAGTCCATTTGTTGATATATTGAATAAAATTATTAGTTTTAATTAAACTTAGCATATGGATCAACTCAAAAATAAAAAAAACAAATCAGATGATCTATTAGAAATGACTTAGGTTATATGTCATAATGAAAGGGAATATTGAAGAGAGTAAAGTGTTCATTAATTGTGAGCTCAACGAATTTTATTTACAATTATCAATGACAAATAAAATCTATGTTTAAATTATTTTTGTGACAAAATCATAATTTGAAGAAAAAACTAATTTGAAAAATTAAATATTTCTAATTTTAATTGTTTTTCATTTGAAAGTTTTATACTAATAATGTTTGAAAATATAGTCATTAGAAAATGAAATAGTGCCCATTTCAAGGCTAAAATGATTACATCTAATTCAGATCGGCTCAAAAGATCATAATTATTCAATAAAATCACCTCTTTTTTCCTGCTTAAAATTATCCATTGATATCTTGTACAAAGAAAGACGAGGATGAAGATGTCCAATATCTAATTAAGAAAAATTATTTCAATACTTTGTTGTAATTGTATTTTTAGATAGCAATTCATAATTAATTTATACTTCTCCTTGAATTTTAATATTCTGAAATGACGATTAAAAACAAAATTGATTAAATCCTTTGAAACCAAGATATTTTTAATTTAAAAACTTGACTAAAAAGACTAATAGTGAAACTAATAGTCACCTACTCTAAGTTAACATTTTATTATCTTTTTATTTATCGTTTTCATATTTCATTAGTTTATTATTTCTCGCTCAATTGCTGCATAATGAATGAATGAATCATGATCTTTTTAAATTGTAGAAATAATTTTTTAGAACCATTTTGAAAAATTTCATCTTATTTGCATTTCTGAATTATTTATTCTTTTCAATTTTACTTAGATTTTATACACATCTATTCACAAAATAATCTTCAAGACAATCATTAATAACCCCAAGGCTTCAGAGCCTCTTCAGTCAATTTGTCCCAATATTTTTTCTTGAGTAAGAATTATTTAATATTTTGAGGATCTGCTTCTTCAAGGAGATCAGTCTTAATTCTATTATCTTTCTCGCGAATCAACAGTTGATTTCGATGTTTTTCCTAATTGATATTCTTCCACTCAACTCTTTATTTCCGGACTGTTCTATCTCTTAAATTATCTGTAATTTTTAATTTGTGAAGTTTATCCATCCATCTTTGTTTGTAGTTTACTCGAGGAATTATAATCCGATTTGTACATATTTAAATGGGAAAGTCTCTCCTGATTTAATGCTCGATAATTTGATATTTTTCCGTTTTCATCATGATCTTAGCATGCTTCTAATGTATTCTTTTGTCATTACTTTTTTATTTATCTTTATTTTTCTCTTGCTGAAGTCGTTCAAGGATTCTTTTATTATTTTCATTCACCTGAGATTTGGCAAATTTTATTAATTGCTCAGGATTTAAAATCTTTGGAACAATTTGACTATGACTCAAATTGAGATTATAAATTTACGATTTTGATTTGCGAGGAGTAAAATGTTTGTCTACTGATTTTAAAGGAATTAAAACAGCATTTATCGGGTTGATTTTATTATATTAGAGTATTTGCTCATTATTTGATTGTTTTCGATATTTTTCATCAATAGAGTATTTACGAGAATCGCTTATCGTTCCCTATGATAATTTTTTTGTGTTCTCTCTTTAGAATTTGATTTCATTACGATTGGTCTCATCGTTTTTTGAAGTATAACATTAATGAATCATCTTACGTAATCTGTAAATAGCCTTTAAGCTTCTGTCCTTCTGTATTTAAAAAATTGTTCCTTTTTTTGGAGTAGATGACATGCGTTCATATTATTAATAAGCATTTTGTTTAAATTGGTTTAAGCTGATTGATTTTCTTTGAGTATTTGCATTAGTTTTATCATCATTGATTGTTCGTTAACTGGGATAGATGCTATTTCTTTGAGTGAGCTAATTTAATCGAAAATAATTTAATTTTTATGATGGTTAGGTAGTCATGCGACTAATAATTATTTTAATTATATGAAACATCGATAATGACATATTAAGACTCATTTTCATTTTTCTCGTAAAGGAGAATACAACAATTGTTTAAATATTCAAATGGTGACTTATTTTATTTATTGAAGATCTGGCTAATTATTCATGAACTTGATTTAGCTAATCTTTGTAATGATGTAAAAAAGATAAATTTATATGCTGACGAATAAAGGTTTTAAGAATTACTTTGAGGATATTTCTTAAAAATATAGAAAATGACATGAAATTCATTTATATAGATAAAATTAAAGTACGACAGTCTTAAATAATATTTTTTAAAACTTAGTTATTATTTGAGCAATAGAATGTTAATTCATTTTATTTAAAAAATGAGTAACTAAATCATAATTCCATAATTTCTTATAAAAGAGAGTAACTTCTGCCTCAAAATTGATTAGAAAAACGTCAAGATGTATGATCACGTTGACTACTTACGCCAACTCGTTACGAGTGTTCATCAAATTTATCTAAACATGTGCAAAAGAATGGCAGTTATTTCTGATTAATTCAAACGCAAAGTAGTCAACACTAAAAATGCGATAAACCACGCCCAAGTAGTCCTCAACTTTATGAAAAATATGGATTTTCTGCATTTGGCTATCAGTAGTCAACTAAATAATAATAACGTGACTTTGGGAACTAAAACACATAAAATAGTAAAAAATCGACGAGAGATTCTACATGAAAAATTAATAAAAAGTGACAAACTAAACAAATGTTTTCTCTAAAAAATACACTCCTACAATTAAAAATAGCTAAAGTATCGTCAGCAATGTAATTACTTCAACGACTATGAAAAAGATGTGTTAAAATACTATTCCCTGAAATAAAACACTGAACTTTATGAAACCCTCGCCAATGAATAAATCAAACTCAAGTACAGTCTAGATTAAATATATGAAATCAAGGATTAATATAAGATCAATATATCTGAGATAAGAATCACGCAGAATTAATATTTCGATATGGAGAAGAATATCATCACGGACTACAAGAATTTGTTTCAATACATCAATAAAACTCTATGTGAACCAAAACAGATTTATAACCAGCCCATCATTGAAGAGAAGAGTGAGGATGGAGTGACAACAGTCTATGACCTTCCATCCAGATCTATTAAAACTGAGAGACTTTCGATTGACAAATGGATTACTCAGATGAGGAAGGAAAAAATTAAAGAGTTTCATGCTTGTTTGGAAATAGAAGAGCATTTTTTTAATTTTGTAAAAATATTCCAAGAGGAAATTAATTCCTTTGGTTAAAGCATTGATTAAATTCGCTCCTAAAAATAATTCAAAAAATTCATTTCCTCGAAGCTGATTATGTCTGAAATTCTTTCTTTGTAATCAGTTACTGAAATAGATTATATAGTCAACGAAGTATCTCATTTTAGGGGAACAATATTGAATCTCACTGCTATTTTCGGAAAGATAAAACTTTTAAGCGAATTACAGAAATATCGGGGGCTTAACTTCGATAAATTTATAGATGAAACAAGCCATTTTGTTGGTGCTTAAAAAAGAGATGGCCCATCACAAGAAAGCAAAAATTAATATAAAATTTTGTAGCATAAGTATGAAGCCAGCAATAATGAATATATGGTTCGTTTTAGGGAAAAGATTATAGAAATTCAAAATGATATTGATCATGAGTATACTCAAAAGGAGTAATTTTTTGAATAGCGCAAAAATAAAAGAGCTTTTAAGGATAATATTTTATTAAAAAAATATTATTAAGTGCTGATGAATCCTTTCTTCTTGAAAAAATAAGAGAATCCAAATTTTGTAACAAATGCTTATCTAAAGAACTATTCTGCGCTTTTGAATGCAAACCAAGTTCAAAAGATGATGACATTATCAAAATTTCAAACCAAAAAGAAATCAATAAAAAAGAAAGTTACATGTTGTGGGTTTTTTTGTATTAATTAATAAGAAAAAGGGCCCGAGCTTATTGATGAGTATTACTGCGCACTCAGAGATGGTTATATATTAGTCCAAGGTACTAAACATGTTATGTAGGAAAATTAAGCCTGTATGAAAATTATATAAATTTTTATTCGACCTTTAACTCCAAAACTCTTTTTGGATATTGTGATATTCGCATTCCCAAGTGGGATATTTTTCAATTTGTAAAAGATAAGCATATTCTCTCGTTGCTGATTATTGTGGAGACTAGCCACGGTAAGATTGGATTTACCTCATTTTTAACTGATCCTTACCAAAGGCTCGTAGATTTATACGATAATCGAAAAAGTGGAACCCTTATCAAAATACCAGCAGAATAATAAAAATAGCTCCAGGAACTTTAATAAAGATTTCAATGCTAATTTCAAGCAAATCTTTTAAAATGTGGTCTTATCATAGACAAGTTGAGTACTTATCTAAGCGAAGATAAATTAATGCTGTCTATATCAATTGAATTCCATATCAACGGTACAGATGAAAGCATTTTATTTGAAATAAAAATTAATCAAACAAATATTTCTTTATAATATTTCTTTATCCACGATGAAAAATATCACCAAATTGAAGTCAAAGAAAAATTGGAAAATATTGCAAAAGAACTCATTACAAGGAAAAACAAATAAGAGCTTCGACTAACAGGAAATAAGCAGAAAGAAGTATTGAACAATTTCAGTCCTTTCATTGAGTATAGCGTGATCTAACCAAATGAAAACAATAAAATGTCCTTTCGATAGCCTTCATTTATCAACCTAAAATAAGATAGTATTGCTCCTGAAAAATATGAAGAAATAAGAGCCTAAGATTTTACACATTTACTTTCCTCTACTTCCAAGAATTATTAACTGGAGCTTAAAATGTCCAATACAAAGCCTTAAGCTCTTCAGGTATAGAGAATTAGACCTGAAATGATAAGGCAACATTTGCAGATTCCTGAAGTGGAGGAGGAAATTACAACTCGCTTTGTTCAATCAAAGAGAAGTAACAAATCGACTCGCTCTAAAAAGTCTGCTAAAGAATGCTTATAATATCGCATAATTCTTTATGTTTTAGGAGTGGTATTAATTCTGAATTTATTGCTTCAGCCATTTTGTTGATTCATATTTTCATTTATTAAATGTGATTTGTTAAACTTAAATTATATCTGATCAAAACAGAAATATTTTTAAAATGTTTAAAGATAAAACAAATATCAATTGTTGTTTTTACTAATTATACTTTCACAGAATAAGTTTAATCAATCTTAAATAATTAGTAAAGCTCTATCAAATAAACATTTTTCAAATGAATTGTTTTGTGAAGGAGTCAAACTATCAACCATAAAAGTGAAGGAACATTAACCTTGGTATAACAAAAATCATATACTCATTATTTCAGATAGATTATTAATAAGTGATCTATCTTTATTTCATAATTAATCAAGAATATTATCTGATGATAAGTCAAATATTTTAATTCCATCATTTATTCACTTTTCTTTTAAAGTATCCGCAATGTATTCCGCAGCCTTTACAATGGTCTGATCTGAGTCTTTACTGCTGCCTTTTAACTTATTAACAATGTCCCTGCAATTAGCAATCAACGGGTATTTAAATCCCTTCGACATGAAGAGATAGCTCCCGAAAATACAGCCTAGAGGAGATCTTTCAATTTCGTAGATTGAGTGGATGAAGTGGTATCTGCTCTCATCCTGCTTTATCGCCAACTGAAACTCACAGACTGCCTCTTTGATTTTTATCTTCAACACCACATCCATTGTCTCTTTCTTTGAAAGTCTATTGTCCAACTCTATGATTTCGTAACCCCTTTCTTTGCAAATTCTATCCGCTGCAGTCACCGCCAAAGCTATGTCCTCGACGCTGTTGAACATGCATTTCCCCCTAACCAAGTCGCTGATGTTGCACTCAGTGACAATTTTATTCTTCTGTCTATCTGCCAGAATTTCAGTAATTTCGTTTGTCCAAGTTTACATGATTTCATGAACTACAGTCACCAAAGTTACTGCACTCGCCTTCTTCAGTCTTTCATCGATCTTGTCAATAATGATTTTAACCCTGTCGCCATTAATTTCTTTCTTTAGCATTTTCTCCAATATTCTAAGAATGACTTTAAACTGTTCGTGTGACTTTTAGGATATCTTCATGCAGACTCCAACTGTATATCCATTAGATGCCTTTCTGACTTCTTCGACCAAAGTTGTAAACTATTTCAATGACAACTTTGCAGCTGTATTGACCTTATCAATTTCGCTATAAAGTTCTTCGTAATTGTTGAAAAAAGATGTCTCTTCGAATAAATTTACTTTGCAGTCGTTACTAGGATTGAAATGGTTGCATTTAATGATAGCTTGGTTGTTAATTAAACTGCTTTAGACTCCTCCTGCGTTTAAAGCAGCTAATTTAACTGATTGATTATGGATAATATTTCGCAAAATTTACTCTACCTGTTGAATGGATTCCTTCTTTTCATAGCTATGATGCCAAAAGTATTGGATAAATAGCTGAGGAATAATGTGAAAATACTCCTCATCATTATGGAAAGCAGACTTCACTAAATTGAAAATTTAGTTGATGGTTGTCAATTCGAATTTGTCGTCATTTATCAGTTTAACGATGGCAATTATTTCTTACTTAAGAATTTTATTGCTATGAACATCACCAGTCAATAAAATACCAGAATACAGCGATTTAAATTTTTCTTCAAATTGTCTGATAAGTCCATTGAGACGCTACTTCATTTGAGCATCGATTGAACCAGTCTTTTTCCAATTATCTCCCTATTTATTAAATTTATCGAGTTGTTCCTTCAAAAAGGTTCGATTTCCCTAAGTAAGGTTATTATTGTCAGTAGGCAGAATTTATAAGGCCCTATTAAAGCAGTTAAAAGCATCTTTGTATTTTTAAATCCTTAAGTAGCACACAGCCATATTGGTGTATGCTAGTGTGTACGTTAAATTGTGTTCTACTGCTTTAGAATAGCATCTGATCGCATCTTCATTTTGATTTCGATCTTTATAAATATTGCCCAGATTATTGAAAGCATAACTGTACCTTGGGTTAATTTCAGTGGCTTTGATGTACCATTCGATTGCTGAATCAACATCTTTCTTGTTTTTATAGCAAATTGCCATATTGTAGTAAGCTGAGTAATAGTCAGGTTTAATTTTAATGCATTTGTCATAGTTTTAGATGGCCAAATCATAATCTTCATTTTAATCATGAGAAATTGCCAGAGAATTTATTCACTTCCTCCTTGTCGTAGTAGGCTAAACCCATATAATAACAAAAATAATCTTATTTCAACTTGTATTTTCTACTTTCTTCTAAAATTTCCTCATCACTTGCTTAAAGTGTGTCAAAAACATCACTTAGATTTGTATGAGGAGCCTTATATTCAGGGTTAATTTCACAGGCCATGAAGTACCAATTCTTTGCCTACTCATAATCTTTCATCAGCTCATAGTTCACTCCAATGTTGTTGTAGGATGAATAATACTTTGGATAATACTGCACACATCTTTTGTACCAGTTTATGGCCTACTCATAATCTTTTAGCCCTCCTCCGTATGCAATTCCAATTTCATTGCTAATTCTGGTGTATCTAGGGTACATATCAGCGATGGGTTTTAATTTCTATATCTTGTTTGTATTGTCTTTTTAATTCCTTGCAATAATAAACAAGGCATATTGATTTTTGGGGTCAATTGCTAGAGCATTGTTCGCCCAAGCAATTGATTTTTTCTTTTCAATTCTTTGAAATTCGTAGACAAAAGCTGTATCAATATATGCTGGCACAAAATTCGGTTTAAGTTATATCACTTTACCGTATGCTCTGACAGCTTCTTCATATATACCTTGATTGTAAAGCAAATTTCCTAATCCAAAGTGGAGCTGATAATTTTGGGGGTGCTTTTCAATTAGTTTTTCATACCACTTTTTCCATGAATTAATACAATCCAGATCATTACTATCTGTTTTTGAAAGACATAGGGATAATGAGTCATAAGGAGTTCCTTTGATTCTTTTCTCCAGTTTTTAATTTTTGTACCAAATTTCTAGTTCCTACTCATAGTAACCAGATTGGTCTTCGCTACACCCAAGCCCATCAATTTAGTAATCGAACTAAGGACGTTGTTCTATAATCCTTCGGTAAATTAAGGCCGCATCATTCCATTTGCAAGATTCAAAAAGATTGTCAGCATTTTTCTCAATCTCTACCCAATTCTCCAATCCAACTAATCCATCATTTTGTTTTTAAAATTAGGGTATCTTTTCAATTATAACTTTACGTATCTCAAACACTTAAACCTCACTTGATTAACAGCCCATTGGGTCCTGGATAATTTACAAATTAATAAATAAAAATATATCTTAAATATTAAAGCAACCTATTTCAACAAATGACAAAAGAAAAGCCATTAATATTCAATAAATCAAAGATTAACGACCATTTAATATAGTTAAATATACTCCTTTAAAAGTGTAACTTAAATTAACTTTAATTCTTTTATAAATATCAGCGAAAAAGAAAATGCAAATATTTGGGAGTTATTTTTGGCTCATTTTCTTACTATTAAAATTTATTTGAGACTATTTTCAATATTTTTTATTTCAGCCTCTCTAAAATAAATTTTATGTATGAACTCAAATAGTTCCTGAAAATATTAAAAGGCAATAATTTTTTATTGATCCCAACGTTTCTGCCTTGAAATCAAGCAAAAATGAGTAAAGCGATATTGTTTTAATAAAAGAATTAATATAAAGTTAAATTAAAATTAAAATTAAAATTAATTTTAGCACCTATATATAATCTGAAAAAATATTCGCTATTGTTTTCTTATCAAATGTTCTTAGTGATAATTTTCAAATGATATAAATTAAAAAAATTGGTACAGATTTATTAATATTAATTTGCTAGTTAAATAAAACTTCATTAACTTTTTTAATTCTCAAAGAATATCATCCTCTCTTTTTTTCCATGATGATAAAAACCTTCTTTATATTCACATGTGCAGCTTAAAATTACAGTTTCCTGGCCTGAAAGTATACTTCTTTAGCGTACTCATAATTTTTTATGAGGGTGTAATTTCCACAATGCTGTTGCTGATAAAAAAATATTTATGAGAATATTGGATACATCTTTTGTATCAATTATCGCTTTATTATCATCTTTTAACCTTTCTCCACATATGATTCCCATCTTGTTTGATCATTCTAGTACAATTCAGCGATATTTTTCAGTTTTTAAGATTGTTTCTGCCTATTTTTTATATTTTTGCAATAATACGCAAGCCATATATATAGTATCAGGTTGGATTATTCTATTTTATTCGTTAATTTGAATGCTTTCTTCTTGTTTTTTGCGTTCATAAAGCTGTTCATATTACTCTTCCATAGTTAAAGCATCCTTATCTTCTGTTTTACACACAATAAACGATTGTTAGAGTTCCATTATTATCATTTCAGTTTAAATAATTCATAATGAAGGCCACTCCGTGCCCTTGAGATATTTTGTAATGGCGATATTATTGACTACTGTAAATAAAACACTGATTCCACAGCAATATTTAAATATTTTATCTTAACCATTTTGAGTGATTTTTTCAATAATTAGTAATTAAGAATGCAAATCTGGGTTAAATTTGATCCTATTGTTGATAATTTTGTCTAAAATATTAAATTAGTTATTTACTATTTACTATTTATTATTTTAATTCAATTTAATTTTCCATCAATATTTACGCATCAATATAATTAAAAAAATTAAAAATTTATTTGCCATACATTTCAATAAAATTCAATTCATAAAATGAGTTCAAAAAGCAACCAAAGAGTTTAAGTTTGATGTTTGCTTTATTAATAAGGAGCTCATTAATTACTGAATTTACTGGATCCACTTTGAATTTATTAATGATATATTAATAGTATAATATTACTAATTACGAATTTTACTTGATCCATTTAATTTATTAATATAATATTTAATTAGCATAATATCACATGCAGTCCACAGATGAGCTTAAAAAGCGACCAAAGATTGAGGTTTACTCTCTTTATAATAAGGGTCACCTTATTCCTATTTTCAAAACTATATAAATTCTTCAAAACAAAAATCCTAATCTTGATATCTCCTTTGTGACTGGTCCACTCACAAAAATTAGATATCAAGGGCTCTATCCAAACATTAACATGGTTTAAGTTTAAGATGAATTTGATGAAGCAAACTAAAAGAAAATGCTTCGATAGAAAATGGTGGTCCAGCTTGGTTCAATCATGAGTTATTTACATAAATATTTCCAACAAAAGACTAACAAGCCTGATCTGATAATTGCTGACTATTTTTTACTTGAAGCCTTCAACTATGCCAATAAGAATGGAATTAACTTTATTGTCAATAACCCAAATTCTTATTCGTCAATGAGCGGAATCTACAACTTCCTTAGTCTTGAGAGGAGTGTACGTGTCTAAGGATACACTGTTCTATACCCTCAGCCAGAAGAACCGTTTATAAATATGTTTAACAAGCTTTTAGATGCCTTCAGAAACAGGGGAGTACTAATTTTTAATAGCTTTGTTGGACTTGATGACCCCGTTTTACTTCCGAGCAATTATACACTGGTGGGACTTCTCCCAAATTCTGTGACTTTTCATTAGTCAATGGAAAGTTAATTGACAGATTGGATGAACAACTGGAGACAAAAGGGAAAGAACAAATTTTTATATGTCTCCTTTGGTAGTCTGCTCACACTGAGTTAGGAGTTCACCAAAAAGTTAGTGAGAGTTATTTAAAGACTCTAGTGCCCAACTATTTGGAGTCTGCGGTCTCCAAATGCTAATTTACTTTAATCTAAGTTTATTTATCATCGAGAGTGGCTTCCTCAAGAACTAATTCTACAGCAAGAAGACGTGAGAGGGTATTTGACTCACTGTGGATGGGGATCTATTAGCGAGGCTATTGCAACTTCAACTCCAATGGTCTGCATTCCAGTATTTGGAGACCAGAATTAAAATTCAAAATTGATTCACAAGAGACACATTGGGATCACTATCCATCAATTTTAAGAAAATGAAATCCCATAGTTTTTAGATGTTAATGTGAAAGAATAAACCATAGCTAAAGCCATTCGAGACATCATGGAAGATTCCTCCTACTCTTAGTCCATGAAAAGGATGAGCCGACTCAGTAAAACCCATGATACTGCTCAAAATATCAGCACAATTGTTGAGCGATTGTTGGAATTTGGTTCCGAGTGTCTGATCAGTGCAGCCTACGAAAATGCCACGATTAAGGACAACTCAGTGCCCCTCAAAGACATTCTCGTGTAAAAGTATTGGCCGCTGCTGGATAAAAAACATTGATTACATCATCAAAATAAAGCTGAATATTAATAGTAAACTACAAGAATATTATTTAAAATAGTGTAGTAACTATTTTATGAAAAAGTTTGTATAATAAATTCACTATATTAACTCAATCTTCTACATTAAAAAATCAAATGAACAATAATTATATTGATCTTTCAAGCAACCCTCATTCCCTTAATCCTAAAGTGTTTTCACAATTCGTCAACATGGAAACTTTATAGGGTGATATTACACAATAAAAACAAAAGTTAAGTCCTTTGACCAAACAATTTTAAGAAAACCCTCATGTGACAAGGCAAAGTAAGAAAGAAAATTTTCATGTTGAGCTTTTAAATTCGAAAATGAAAAATCTAATCTAATTAAGTTCTATGTATAATTTTTTTAAGTGAAATATATAGGATAAAATAAATCATCTGCTAACGCAGAGTTATGTGAAATATATAATTGTTATCAGTATTTAATTTTAAGAAAGTTGAAGGCAAGTGATGAAAGAAAAATAGCAAGAAATTCAGGGAACCTCCTTAATTTAGGAACAGGCAGATGAATAATTAGGAGGAGTTACGTTTATAGCCATGTTAGGCTTTGCTAATGCACAGGAAAATTTCTATATGATTGTTGGTACTATTGCAGCAGCTTTGACAGGAATATCATCTCCAATAGCATTGATTTTCTTTGGGCAAATGGTAAGTGTGTTCACTGATAAGAGTCAAGCAGCCATAAAAGGGTTTGATTTTATGGTTAAACTTGTCATTATTGGTGCATTTTATTGGATTTTTAGTAATTAATATTTAACATAGGTTTCATATCACTTTATTGCTGGAGTTATGCTGGAGCAACCCAAAGTATGCGCATGAAAAAAGTCTATTATGAGACTTTGCTTTAACAGGAGGTAGCATGGTATGATTCTATTGATGTGGGCAAATTGGCTTCCAAAATTGCTAAAAATATTAGTGTGATCTAAAATGCCATCGGAGAGAAAGTCTCTCTTTTAATTACTGCAGTTTTTACTGGTAGTTTTGGCTTTATCTTTGCTTTTTGGCACTGTTGGTAGCTCAGTATTTTTCTCATTGTCCTTTTACCCCTTATAATATATTCCGGATCTTTGTTAATCAAGTCTCACTCATTGAAGGCCAAAGTTAACAATGCTTCTTACTAAAATGCAAGCGGAATTGCTGAGCAAGCTTTCTCTTCCATCAGAACAATAAAATATCTCGTTGGTGAAGCCTTTTAGGTGATGAATTTCTCATAGGCCCTAACTCTTGGGAATTCAAAAGCAACTAAATACATAATCTTAGTCTCAGCATACTTTGCAATTTATAATTTTGTCACAATAGGAATATACTCTATTGGGATGTGGTTGGGTAAGGAAGTTCTTTTATGGAATATTGACAGTGGTAAATACTCAGCTTCTGATATAATAGGAACCTTTTATTGTATTTTTAGTTGTGGGGCTGCCTTCAGACAAATTTCACCGATTCTCAAGAACATTACATAAGGAAAAGTTGCATTTGGAGAAATGATGAGTTTAATTAATCGAAATAAAACGTTGGTTTAGCCAACAAATGGCATAACAATAAATTCTATTTAAAGAATCCACTTTTTAAATGTCTAATTTGCCTACAAAAATATAAATGAAGAATCAAGCTCAGTAAACTCGATTCTTAAAGATATCAGTATCTAATTTGTCCCAAATAAAGTCAATGGTGTCGTTGGATAATCGGGCAGCGGGAAGAGTACAATTGTGCAGTTACTTCTCAGGTACTATGACTGCTGTGAAGGAAGCATCTTGATTAATAGAAACAATATCAAAGATATTAACATTAATGACCTCAAAAGGAAAATTGGTTTTGTTGGTCAAGAGCCTGTACTTTTTGCTATGAGCATCGAAGATAACTTAAAAATAGCTAATCCTAAACTGACTGAAGATGAAGTCGTAGGGGCATTAAAGAAAGCCAACGCTTGGGAGTTTGTTGAAAAGATGGAAAAAGGTATAAAAACATATGTTGGGACAGGCGGAATTTAGTTATCAGGCGGACAAAAGCAAAGAATTGCAATTGCGAGGGCTATCTGTAAAAATCCTCAGCTACTGATTTTGGATGAAGCCACATCAGCTCTTGATCGCAAAAACTAAAAATAGATTCAAAAAACTTTCCAAAATTTAGAGCAAAGCAACATCACGACTATTGTCATAGCTCATAGACTGTCAACCATCAAAGATGCTGATAAAATCTTCGTATTGGATAAAGGAAAACTTATTGAGTCAGGAAATCATGAATAACTCTTGAATAAATAGGGTGCTTATTATCAATTAGTGCATGCTCAGCTATCGGCATAGGAAAAAGGGTTATTGCCTGAGTAATAACACGCTTCAGTGGATTAACCATTAATAATCCTCAACAGCGGTGAAATTAAATAAAATCAACCACCATACCAAAGGAAGCTACTAAATAAATAGAAAGAAGTTGAGCAAAAATAAATGAAATAAAGCTCTGTCTTTACAAAATTATTGGTGTAATCAAAATCTCATTCCTTTGCAATGATACTAGGAACCATCAGTTCAATAGCTAATGGATTAATTATCCCTTTTTATTCCATTGCTTTTGGTAAAATTCTCCCTTTGCTCAACGAGGTCACATCAAATGAAGCGGAAATAGACAAATACTGCTTGTTTTTCTTGTTAATAGCAGTTGCATCAGCCATCACTTCATTTTTATACATATTCAGCTTTGAAACCGTGGGTGATAGACTTGTCCACGATCTTCGCCTGAAATTATTCTAAAAATTTATGAAAATGCCAACATAATATTACGATAAGAGATAAAATACGCCTGGAGCCATTTCCACCAAAATATCAACAGAAACCTATCAAATTCATAACATGGTTACTGGCATAATTGCTGTAATTGCCTTGACACTTATTAACTCAATGGCGGGACTTTTAATTGCATTCCTCTATTGCTGGCAAATAGCCATAATTACTTTGGCATTTACTCCTTTCCTAGTGATGGGAATATCCATGAATACTTCAGTTTCAAAAATAATGCACTCCAAATCTTAAAAATCTGAAAAGTTTATTGGCTCTTTAATTAGTGATACGGTTGCCAATATTAGAACAGTAAAATCATTCGGCCAAAGTGAATTTTTTCTTTAAAAATTTGAATAAAATCTATAATTGCTAAATGAAGTGGCATTTTAAAGATCAATTAAAATTTCGTTTATTCAGGGAATGAGAAGAGCAAGCATTCGAATTATAGAAGGCTTAATTATCTGGATTGCAAGCATCCTGTACTCGCAAGGAAATATCACAGAAAGTCAAGATTCTATTTTTATCAGCATTTTTGTCATTATTTATTGCTCCAATACAATCGGACAAAGCAGCCAGTATATGCCTGATATTGTCAAGGCGAAACGGTCTGGAGCCATTCTCTTCGATATTCTTTAAACAGAAGACGAGGAAGAAGCCTCTCTGAGAACAGGAGGGATCAGCAAAAGGGAGATTAGGGGAGATATCGAGTTTAAGAATGTTAGTTTTAAGTATCCTTCTAGAGACAGCACAGTTCTATACGATTTTTCACTTAAAGTGAATAAAGGTGAAAAGATTGGATTAGTTGGAGAGTCTGGCAGCGGAAAATCAACTGTTGCACAGTTACTGCTGCGGATATATGAACCCACAGAAGGAAGTATTTTTATAGACGGAGCAAACATCAAGGAGTATGATTTATATAATTTGCGAAGACAGATCGGAATTGTGAATCAAGAACCAACAATGTTTCTCGGAACAGTCGAAAGTAACATCAGATACAACTCTCAACCGACTGAAGAGGAGATTAATACAGCCCTTTCTACTGCCTGCTGCCAGAAATTCGTTTAAGATTGGGAATAAGGACTGTAAAAGCAAGTCGGCCAGAAAGGGTCTCAAATTTCGGGAGGGCAAAAGCAAAGAATAGCAGTTGCTCGATGCTTGATTCGAAAACCAACCATTTTGTTGTTTGATGAGTCGACGAGCGCCCTTGACGCCTAAACAGAAAGCAATGTGCTGAGTAACTTAAACAAAGAGACGCGTGGAGTAACAAATATTACGATTGCTCATCGACTGAGCACAATAAAAGATGCCAACAGAATAATGGTAATGAAATATGGCAAAATAATCGAAAGTGGTACTTATGAAGAATTGATGAGTCTCAAAAGGAGTTTTTACAAATTGGCAATGGGCTCATGATAAATAGCTCCTTATATTAATCCACTATTATATAAATTAATTAACCAAAGTGGAGAAACAAATGGAGTGAAAATGTATATATTTTCTTTAGTAGTATGTTTCAACTAAGTTAAGAGTTTACACACTAAAACTTCTACTTTTGGTGTTTGCAGTCACCTAATCTGAGCTTATATGTTGTTCAGAAGAGTGTTTAGTGTACTGTGAATGGATTCAGGGAATAGTAATGGATGTTATTAAAGAATAAATACATTAGTATTAAAAATCACATGCATTCTCATTGACATCTCATTAATCTGCTCTTGTTTATCATAAAACAAATATCAATATTGTTCATCCGACAATTTTGGATTAAAATAATTTGGCATTCCTTATCGATAAAGGAGGATATTGATATTTAATTTAATTATCATGCAAATCATAAATTTGTTTTTACTATTTTTGCTGATATTGAAATTGTATGATAATATGAACTTAGATCGTAAATTTAAAAAAATATATTATATCTTTAAATTATACAAAATTAAATCAGTTTAAACAGCAGGAATATTAATTTTTTACATTTATAGTTTTTCAGCACTTTAGAAATCTTTTAGACTTCAGCTGTCAATTAATATTTAGTGTTTAGATTAAAATGGGGTCGATGTGTTGATCCTTTATGCTATGGTATTAATCATCTGTCCCAAAATTTATCTCAACAAAGGAGCTCAAGAAATAACCAAACATTGTATGTTTAACCTAATAATCATAAAGCACTTATTAATTGATATCATTTACTCAATTTAGTTGCATATCTTACTTATCGAGGTTTGATCTTTTACCAATAAAACACTTATTAATTAATAGCATTATTAAATTTGATAACATATCTTAATTAGCCATATCACATGCAGTCCACAGAAGAGATCAAAAAGCGACCAAAGATTGAGGTTTACGCTCTTATTTAGAAGGGTCATCTTATTCCTATGTTGAAAATTATATAAATTTTACAAAACAAAAATCCTAATCTCGATATTTCCCTTGTGACTGGTCCACTCACAAAAAGCAGATTTCAAGGGCTATACCCAAAGATTAACATGTTTTAAGTTTAAGATGAAGTTGATCAAGCTGCTGAAAAGGATATTAATGGAAAAAAATTGGTGGATCTCATTGCTTTCTTCATGAATTATATGCATAAATATTTTTAGCAAAAGACTGACAAGCCTGATTTGATAATTGCTGACTTCTTCATGCTCCAAGCTATCAACTATGCCAATAAGAACGAAGTGAAATTTATTGTCAACCATCCAAATTCTTATACAACAATGAGTGGAATGTATAACTTCCTTAATCTTGAGAGAAGCATACGCGTCTAAGGATACACTATTTTATGCCCTCAACCAGATCATCCGTTTTTAAATATTTTCGACAAACTTTTAAATGCCTCCAGAAACAAGGGAATATTAATGTTTAACAGTTTCATTGGACTTGATGACCCTGTAATGCTTCCGAGTAACTATATGCTGGTGGGACTCCTCCCGAATTCTGTGATTTTGCATTAATCAATCGAAAGTTAATTAACAGATTGGATGAATGAATGGAGGAAAAAGGGAAAGAACAAATTTTTATATATTTCCTTTGGCAGTATGCTCAAATTGAGTGAGGAGTTTACAAAAAAATTGGTGAGAGTCATTTAAAAATTACAATATCCAACTATTTGGAGCCTCAAGTCACCCAATGCTAATTAAATTCAATCTGAGCTTATTTATCATCGGGAGTGGCTTCCCCAATAGCTAATTTTGCAGCAGGAAGACGTGAGAGGGTATTTAGCTCACGGTGGGCGAGGATCCATTAATGAGGCTATTGCAACTTCAACCCCAATGGTCTGCATTCCAGTATTAGGAGATTAAAATTAAAATTCAAAATTAATTCACAAAAGACATATAGGAATCACGATCAATCAATTTTTTAAGAATGAATGCCCAGAATTTTTAGATGTTCCTGTTGAAGAATAAATCATTGCTAAAGCCATTCGAGACATCATGGAAGATCCCTCCTACTCTTAGTCCATGAAAAGGATGAGCCGACTCAGTAAAACTTACGATACTGCTCAAAATATCAGCACAATTGTTGAGCGATTGTTGGAATTTGGCTCTGAGTATCTGATCAGTGCAGCCTACGAAAATGCCACGATTAAGGACAACTCAGTGCCCCTCAAAGACATTCTCGTGTAAAAGTATTGGCCGCTGCTGGATAAACATTGATTACATCATCCGAATAAAACTGAATAAGAAACTATAATTAAATTATCTAAAATAATTTATCAACTGTCCCTATTAAAAATAAAATAAAAAGATATCTTGAATTATATTTATGAATATTTTCATTAACTAATATGCTAAAAGATGATAATGCCATCATTCATCTCCTTTTGTCTCATGAATGCAAATTTATAATCAAAATTCATCAATCAATCATTTAACATAATGAAATAATGGAAATTCTTAAATAATTTGCTTCATTGATCATAATTTGTTTAAGTATTAAGGGTGATTATTTATCATCAGCATCCAACTCATATTTTTATTTTTGCTGGAACTCAAACAGCATTGTCATTATATACTAAAATATTGAGTCTACATATTATAAAAACATTTATTATAATTATAACGAACCACTTTTTTATGAATATCAATTCAGCTCAACAAAAGAGCCGTTAATGCCAAATCAAAGAAAATAATCATAAAATATATGAAGATTCCAAGCAGAAATAATGCTCAAATTTTGCTCAAATCGATGCTGAGTTTCGTCAAGCCATGAAAAGTATAGAGCTACTAGCAAATGATTGCTCAAAGTCAATGCAGCTGAGAATTAAAGAGTGGATCAATAAATTAGAGTCCGTTTCAGGTGTCCTCCCATGGAAAAAGGATCGCAATCTCTATGCAAAAGTCTTGCTGATTATGATAAAAAAGCATTCACTCACTTTTCCTTTTGATAAAAGGCCACCTGAGTCTTGCCTTCCAACTCTGGCTCTTTACGAGGTGTCTTTCGATATTAGGAAATAATTGGAGAGTGAAAATTATCACTAAGGGCTCAATGGGAAAAAGGATTACACCTCAGATCCGAATAAATAAAATTTAAACTGGTCAAACTATGAGAACAACATAACGACCGATAAAAGCTATTAATATTTGAATAAGCATCGATCGAAGCAAAAATATAGTCTCCAGAATAAAATTGTGCAAATAAACTTGACAGAACTAAAGGATATCAAAAAAAAGGAGGAAAAGGCGGAGGAGGAATCCCTAGGACAATAGATAAAGTAATTAATGAAATCGTGCTATGATTTTTTGTCTCAAAACATGGAGAGAGTGGATTCAAAATAAGAAGCTGATGAACTTCTCGAATCTATTTGGAGTTTTTCTCATTTCAATGCTGGGCAATGATAATTATATAATAATATACGATGTCAATATTATAATAATAAGAAAGATTAATCTGGATTACAAATTCCTTTATAAAATAGGGGCTAAACATATTTGGAATTTATCTCTTTGTTAAGTTCCCCTCTTATCTTTTCGTAAAATACAGTACAAATGCAAGCAAATTAATGAATCACTATGCAAACAAGTAAAAAAAGGAGTCAACAATTATTATTACTAGACTA
>Ga0302188_10001181_pt1 | contig 20992 bp, 9 predicted proteins | sample II_Bog_E2_1_FD_198783 | JGI IMG/M metagenome (GOLD analysis project Ga0302188, IMG submission 198783) | Peat permafrost microbial communities from Stordalen Mire near Abisko, Sweden - II_Bog_E2_1 | ecosystem: Environmental > Terrestrial > Soil > Wetlands > Peat | place: Sweden: Abisko, Stordalen...
CAACCTTCTTTTTTCTTGTTTCCACTATCTTTTAAAATCGCGTGTATATGGGTTCATACCCAATTTATTTCATCATCTTGTCTGAACGTTTATCAATGGTCGGTTTTTATTTAACTTATTTAGTCCTGTATTAAGAAAGATGTACTTATACATTTCAATCTCTTATTTTTTCTGCTTCATGTCCTGCTTTTTTTTAGTTGAACATTTTTAAAAACGATCAATGAAATCCTGATTAGCTTCTTTAGTTTTTGGTTGCCCTTTTTTTTAACTCGAGATTTTATTGAGAGCGGATTGTAATTTGGTAGTGAGATCGGCATAGCCTAGCTAATTATTTTACGATTCATCCACTCCTACTTCCTATTAATTACTTTTGGAAATGATTGTCTCATCCTGTACTGGTAATGATCTTGAAGTTTCTTCGTTATTATCTAATGCTGTTGAGATATTTTGAGTTTCTATTGTTCCTTATATCTGTTAATTTTGTTATTCATCTGACAAGAGCACTGCTTTGATCTTAATTATGCTGGGTGCTTCTGAAGCTTGCACTTCAAGTGGCACATTTAATTATTGTTTTTAACTGGTAGAATTCTATTTAGTTTCAGTTACTGTTTCTGGAAATGGTTTTAACATTGCGTGAAATGGTTTCAACTTGTTAGGATTAATGAATATAAATATTCGCTCGAGAATATTGTTAAAGTAGAGAATGGCATCAAATAGTAAAATTTGGATTGAAATAATATTGGCTCTTAAAAGGCGATAAATGATAATATTAATATTGAAATTTGAATAATAAAATAGATTATTCGTGAATGATCATATAAATCAATGAAAAAGGATAAAATTGAGGCATAAAATATTTTCGTTGATATTACTTTCGATGAGCACTCTAAAAATTAAATAAAATTAACCCAAAGATCAAAACGCATGCATTGATGAATGATGATATAAATAGGAACATATTAAATGCTGAATGTATGATATTTGTCTGCTAACAAAATCAGTGCCATATTTACTGTTTTTGCTAATTTTATATACTTATCGATAAACTTGATTTTAAAGAGCTTGAAGTCAAACGTAAAAGTATAATACTTATTTAACTCCATGCATTCAAATTAAAATCTTGATTATGATCCTGCAATAATCCCAATTAATAAGAGCGTCAGTGATTTTATCGATGGCCAGATAAAGGAACTTAAACTCAAAGTTGCGAACTCCAGAGATAAACACTAAATTGCTGATATATTGAATCGATATCTCACATATCCAAACTCACAACTGGCAAAATCCCACAGATAGGCTAACAAACTAGGTGAGCTCGATCTCAAAAAGCAAGTTTCTCAACGAAATGTTCGAGAAACAATGATTCGCGTTTAACAATAAGTTTCTATTGAATAACATAGATATGTGGATGCTGCGGGTTCTACGTTCAAAAGGAAGAACTTGGCTTCTGTAAGAATAATCTAAATGATGTAAATCATTTGGGATCTTCTACTGTCGTTTTCTTTAAGACAATTATAAATATTGCACTGTTACTTATTGTTATGGTACTCATTTACTCTGTGTTTTCACTTGCAACCAATGTGTCAATAGCTCAAGGAGTTAATAATTCAAATTATTTGGTTATTTCTTTAGGCTCGAAAAGTAGCAATCAAGCGTCAGATAACCAGAAAGCTCAAGACTTTTATTTAGCATCATCATGGTTAGGTGTTAGTATGATAGTCATCTGGGGTATTCTTTTTGTTTTCCTAAAAAAATAAGTAAAAAAAACGTAAATTAACCTGAATGAATCTACAAGTGTATCTGATTACAGTATTGTGATATAAAAAATGCCATACGGTTTAACATTTGAGCAAGTTCAAGCTCAGTTCAATGAATACTATGAAAGAATCAGAGACATCATGTAGGTTCCCTTTAGACATTTTAAGATCGAGAAGTATAACGAGGGTAAACCATTCTACTTTAACGAAGATTAATTTAAGGATGAATAATTTATTGCTATCCATAAGGAAAGCAATGAATTAAAATAGGAGTTAGTTGAGTGGATTAAGGAGAGACAAGAATTTGAGGACTTTTCTTCGACATTTTAATACAGAAAAAAAAGATATGAACAATTTAAGAATAATGTAATAAAGAAAGACAAAAAATATAACGAAATTGTAGCTAAAATTAGATCAAAATTACAATAAAAATCGTAATCATCGAAGACTACAGTTTTTATAACATTCTAAACCATATAACAACGAAATTTCTTTCTTGAAAATAACACTGGTGATATTATCAATCGTATAAAACGGATCTTTCCCTGCGTTGATTAATCAAACAGGTTTTCAATAAAAAAAGATGGGTATGAGTTCAGAAGGATAATTATTGAGCCTGCTCCTGAACCTTAAGATATAACTTGGGGAAATATAGGAATAAGTAACTGTTAGAGCTTTTTAAGAAAATTATTCACTTTTGTGATAACATTTGTTATTCTGGGAATTTCATTCGTTATTGTGTATGCTCTCTCAACAGTACAACAAAGCAATTCTTCTAAACAATACATTTCTTTCCTGATCTCACTCGTCATATCCTTTATCAATCTACTTATAATCAGTAACAGTTATTTAATTTAGAGGTTATTCAATTCAGCACAACTCTTGAAAGACCGTACACAATGAACAATTTTCAAATCAGCCTCGCTGTTAAGTCAATTATCGCGCAATTAATAAACTCGATCTTTATCCCTTTTATGGTCAATTATTATATTAAAGGCGATATTTATGGAGAAAGTGGACTTACGGAGGATATTTTTATTCTTGCACTCACAAATTCGTTTTTGCCACCTCTTGTCCGTCTTATTGATCCCTATCATATCTTCGTGCAACTTCAAGCCTACTATTATAACTAGCCAAGTAAATATATATATATACAGGTCATAAATTATGGATTAATCAATATGAGCTCAATCGATACTCATAAAAAATGTAATTTTAATTAGGTTATGAATACATATATCCAGTTAGCTTATTCCTGTTTGTATGCTTCTTTGTGTCTTTACAGCCAATCATTCCCTTTTTTGCCTTACTTGGACTATTTCTCATGTATTGGATACAAAAATATGCACTTTTTAATAAAAGCCAAAGACCTGTCCCAGGAACAGATATTGTGAGTTTTACTGTATATCAAATGTTATATCTTGGTGCGGCCTTCTATGCTCTTGGCAGTTTAACTTGGTCTGCTTTTCTTCCAGATACGAGCTTTAGAAATTCACTGGTTCCCAATCTCATTGCTGCTGGCATTGCAATTATCGTCTTTTTCTTCCCTTATGGAATTTTTGTCGACAATATCGATCATTTTCAGAAAAAAAAGAATTATATGGACCGTCGTGTTTATTTTTCTTCTGAATACGACCGATTAAATCCTACAACAGCTGAAAAAGCAGTTTACGAATACAAACAATTTTTGTATAAAAAAAAGATAGAGATAACAGAGCTTCCTGAGGAACTAAAAATGTAAATAGGGAATTAATTTTTGAATATAATTCAAAACAATGTTTATAAAGGGAATAATAAAGCCAATAATATCTTTGGGAATCAAAATTCAATTGCCATCAATAATCTATTTTATAATGAATGCAGAAATACTGTCAATCCTATCCATCTTAAAGAGGCATTAATGGATCCGTATCGGGCAGCAGATGGCAAAAATTTTAACTTTACTAGCAGTAGAGTCTTGAAAGATTCAGATAATTATCATCCTGATTCGCGTCTTCATGATGAATTTAAACCGGAAAATTCACAAGCAAAAGAAATGAAAAATATTTATAAAAGCAATATCTTTTTGGGAGATTTGGGAGAAATTAATAACCATTAAAAGGATATACTCTTACCATAAAAAAGAAGAACCTCATGATCTTAGGAATCATAAATATATTCAATATACTCAGCATCACAATTTTTTTAGGATAAACTATAATTTTCCATATTTATTTTATTGATTAAAAGGGATAATACGGATAACTATGTTATAGTATTGTAAAGTTGTCCTTTATTTATATTTTAAGGTGAGCTGAAATCATAAAAATACCTATTATTAAGTAGATTATTAATAAGTGGTCTATTTATAGATGAATCATCATTGAACTATAGGTTGAAAGTTACTCTTTGCAGCAAGTCCTCCTTGAGAATCTGTGTTGCTTTTATAAACCAGATAGAAGCAAGCGAAGAGTCCAAGTGTGCCCACAGAAAAAAAGCCATAATAGGCAGCCTTGTAGGGGGTGCACATTGTATATCCAAAATTATCCAGATTTGTCGAAACGCAGTCGATACTTGATCCGCAGCTGGAAGTTCCTTTATTTCCACAGCAATATATGGTGTCGTTGTTATAGCAAGGAATGCTATCTCCTCCAGTTCCAGGGATGGGGTAAATTGAGCAAATGTATTCAGCACACCGACTATGACTTAAATTGTCCTAAATGATAATTTTGAGGATATGACCAATAATGAAAAAGGTAACAACCACGAAGATGAAAACTACAAAGAGTTTGTTGACAAAGACGGATGATGCTTTCATAATATCTTAATTAATATGAACAATTATTCATCAATAAAATTAATATATCTATAGCTCATATCAATCATCAATCTTGCTTGAACTATAGATCATCAGGCCAAGGGGCTCAGGATATTTGCAATAAATTTTCTTTGCTCAGGACATTATAGAATTTTGTTAAGTAGATTAGAATGGCGTATAGACTGACGCAGGATAAGGCAAAACAAATCCAGAAAAGAATGATGTAGCCAAAGCAACTATAGAAGTGAATATTATTTTGGCCAGGTTTGCATAATGTCGAGGAACACGAATTCGTGGAGCTTGAACAGCAAAAAAGTTGAAAGTTGTCTTGGTAGCATGGATTAGTGTAACCTCTCATCATACTGCATATATCTTCCGAACAAATGGTGGTGGTGCGCAGATCTCTGAAGAGCACTGTTAATGCTGAAAATAAAACAAAGCCAGCTAATATTCCCAGGAAGACTCTCTATTTCCAAGGCGACCTGTGTGCAGTTGAGTCTGAGTTCATGAGATTGAGTGCAATATAAAATTGATTTATAATTTTGATAATTAATCTCTAAGATAAAGTCCCAAATTATACTGTTTCAATAATACTAATAATGATGAATATTTATACTCAATTGTAAAGATAAATAAAATATGCTCGCCTCAATTAATAAATTTTAAGTTTGTTGTATTATTATTTTTGGATTAACGTCCATAGACTTATGACATATCTTAATTCTGTTTCATTTTTATAGTAATAATTTGACATATCTTATGCCGATTAACCTCAACCTGTAGGATAAATTTTTAGCAGTCTATGGATTTGCAGGCAGTCTCCTCTCCACTATCTTTTTAAGTCCTCCCAGATACGTCTGGGGCATTTCTGGCCTCCTTGTTGCTGGAGCAAGTTTTGGTCTGCTGATGAAAAATCGATGGATTGAATCTCTACCCAATGAGTGGTTGCTAGTGATCAGAGACGGAAAACTTGTTCAATCTGGAGTGGGCTTAAAGACATTTATTGGTTTGACTGACAGTTATGTTAAGTTTGCATCCAAAGTGGAACAAGTCCAATTTAAAGCCAATAATGTGACTAAAGAGATGCAAGGAGTAGAAATAACAGGTTTTGCCTTTTGGTCTGTCTTCAGAGATGAAGAAGGCCCTTTCCGTTGCTATAAGTACATGGAAGGCGGAAATGCAAACGCGAACGTGCAGGCAATGTGTGAAAGTGCCTTAAGAAACCTCATTGCGAACTCTTCTCTCGATGAGGTAATGAAAAACAGAAACCACTTACGAGATCACATGAAAAACGACCTTAAGGATCAATTTAAGGGATGGGGTATTTGGTTGTAAACAGTTGAGATAACTGAAGTGACAATTTCTTCTCCTAAATTATTTAAGGATCTCCAGGCTGAGTTTCGTCAGGCAACTCAGTTGAAAGCTCAGTAGATTGAAATGTCTAATCAACAAAAAATAGACGAAGTGAGACAGCAATCTGATTTGAAAGTGGCCTAAACAAATGAAGTGAATGAAACCCGTAAGCAAACCACTAGAAACAATTAACGAATAAAAAGAGATCAGCAGCAATCAAACTACGACAATCAAAAGAATGAACTATAGATCAAGAGAATTGAAAGATAGGCCTTATTCCAAATTGAAAAAATGAAAAATGATCTGCTGCAGGAACAGGAGAGAATTAAAAATGATCAGTAGGCTACAAGATTAAAAACTGAATTCGAGTTGGAGTATGCCTTGAAGAGATTGTCACTTGACAAGGAGCAGACTCCAATTACCCTGCGCAAGTATCAGATCGACAGCACAGAACGAGTCTATACGAAACTCAATGTCAAAGAAATCAAAATCAATCAATTTACAGGCGACTCCAAGACCAATCTCGGTTCCTTATTACCCCAAATGGGTGTAGGTCAATGATGATAGGTATTCCTATTTCCTATTCTAACCTTAATAAGTATATGCTACTATCAAATCAAATCAGAACATATCACGAACATTCTTGAGCCACTCAATATAGAAGGTTTGTTCGCAGCTCACGCAGTAAGATACAAAATCGTGTAGCAATTGCCCCTGCACACCTAATTCATCTTACAGGAAAGAGTTAATACTGGTGAAGAGTTCATCAGACAGAGTATCCACGTCAGGACCGGTATACTGGTTCGAGCCAAAAATATCAAATCGGCTTTGCTTGGCTTTTGCGGGTGTTTCTGCGAAGTTAATGCTGCTAATCTCAAAACCTTGACTCACTAATGCGCTAATCACCATAGTTTTTTAACTTCCAAATCTGTTGACTAGAATGGTAACCTCGTTCATTTCGTTATCATCTACATCTTACTATCCCTCCTGGTTGGGGGCTTTTTCTTCAGATTCTTATGGTGCAGAGGGGGATTTGATTTGGGAAAGAAGTCTAACTTCATAGTTACCGATTTTTTTGAAGAGTTCAACGAGAGCGTTGTCTTTGGAGACAGTCCACCCTGTTTTCTAAAAGTTAATTTAATCTTCCTTAAGATCGACTAGCTCCTTTTCCTCAGCCTTGATTTAATCTTCAATTGTCTTTTTGAAACTGGTGGTGGATTCGCTGGCCTTATTCACACGTCCAAAATGATACTTAGGCCCTGCCAAGGCGGTTGTGGAAGGGAGGCAGAGACGGGCTGCAGTCGAAAGTCCTCTGGTTATGATTCTGGAGATCATCTGAATTAAGATTAATATGAATGTTGATAAATGACTAAAATTAAAATTAAAAACATATAGCAGTAATAAAGTATTCGAAATGATTTTATAATTGAATAAATTACCCACTTCCTCGTAGTTTTATCTAAATATTTTCTCCTATAGCACAAATCATAACAAATAGCTTGGTGATGTCAGCCAATATAAATAATTTAAGTATAGTTAGCAATATATCAATGTTTGTTCTTATAAAGCTTTTACAACATTCGGCGTGATTCGGTTTCCATCTTGCCACTCTGCAAAATTTTATTGTCTTGGTTTTGCAACATCCGTTTTAGGAAACGAGTCTTTTCTATAATCTTATCGGCTTAGCTCTCTTTCTTTCCAGAACGCAACAACTTCCTAAATAGTATTTTACGTACCTTTTTTTCTATTCATCAGAATAGAATACTCTAAATTATTGAAGAGTCATGGTAGAAGTGCCTTTCAGATTGCACATGTATCTTCGAATGTAGCTTTGCTGCACACAATCTCTGCTGACATCGTGAATACTAAATTGAAAAGTTAGTACTTGCAGATGTAGTTCACAGCCAGCTTTTAATTCAAAGAATCCCGCTTTACGTTGAATCGACATCCGTTAATATAAGCGCAAATCGGGTGAGCATTTGATATACATCCTCCAAATGAACACTTCATACGAATGCCAGTCTCAGAAGTGGGTGATTTAGAGCAGAACGAACACTAACTTTGTTCTACTTCGCTTTATGCCACCATCTCAGCTATTTTTTGATGAGTTATGCCCTGTCTAAGTAGAAGAGCTCCCCTTTAGATTTTGGCTGACTCGCGATATAAGTACCTAAATTGAATAGTATCAGGCAGGTGACATGATAGAAGTGTCCTTGAAGTTGTTTTAAGGGAAAGCTGGTTTTACAGCAAAGCTGGCACATAACTTTGCGTACCTTTTCTCTTCTTTGATATCGGCAGCAATCGCAGTAATACTTATCCTCTTTTGGTATTTCAGTGAGGCCATAACAAGCTAAATGAAAGCTAGTATTGCATTAATCGCAGTATAACACCTGATTACAATCGTTATTTAAGCTGCAAAAGCAAATCTTGCAGTCAGTCTAAAACAATTTCTTAGGAGCAGCTTACTTGCTCTTTGATGGACGTAGCAACTTCTCATTTTCAATCAGAGACTGCAACATTTCCAGGGTTTTATCACTATGACCATGTTAGAAGTATTTTAGCACAGTTACCCACATTAAATACTCCCGGATACTTGCAACTTATAAAATTGTGTCAAGGGGAGGTGGTCTGTCCATTTTGATAGCAGAAATAAGATTATCCCAAGAGTGACCGTTAATGCGGTTGACTTCTAGCAATTCGCGTTACCAGAGTAGGACTTCCCGATCTAATTCTTTCTATTCTTTGTATTTGTGATACAATATCTTGTAGTCTTGGGCGAGAAGACAAACCTATTCATCTTCATTAAACCCCGCCAAACTCAATTTAATTTCCTTGAGTCTGTGATCTGTTGTTCCTTCACTAGAAAAAGAAGGTGTAATTCGAAATGAGCAAGAGGCTTCTGTGTCTTTTTTAAGTTATGCGTAGCTAGGTATGACCTGTTCAAGTTAATAACTGGCGAGACAGTTATAGCGCGGGTTGTTAGCTTTAAAGAGTATATGTACTAAATTGTGATCCCTAAACAGATCGTATTCACTAAATAGTCTCAGCTGGACGTAGCTAGCGAGAGGGAGTGATTCTTTGGGCGATTATTAGAGTATCCTATCTGAGGTAGTAATATCCCTTATTTGAAGGTATTACTGTGTTCGGACCTGTCTGAAGTGTCTTTAATCGAAGCGTTCCCACCACTTGAGTGCTTTCTTATCGCTAAATGTTTTGAAGTTTACACGAAATCGAATTCCTCTTAATCGGAGTTGCAATTGTTTTTTTCTTGGTATTTGCGGTTCATGGCATTGACTTCCTAGTTCGAGGGTAACTTACCCGGTGTAAGTCATCCAGCTATTTCTGCAGGATTTTACTGTGTTTCTGTTCCCGTTTATCCATTAACAATAATTAATACAGAGGACAACTAATTAGAAGGAAAGATCCCTTTATTATCGTAATTAAACAGATTAAAATATAGGAACATGAGTAGTTGTCAATCGATCCAACATTATAAAGAGGGATAGTATTTTAATATAGAATTAAATGAATATTAAATTGTTATCAAATGACCCTCGCAATTGTTAACTTTATGATCATCCGACTCTCTTTCTAGTTCTCCTCTTGGGCTTGTTGTTTATTTATTATTTTACTATCTTCTCCACATCTACTTCACTAGGCAACATCTATATTTCCTTCTTGTTATTAGACGATTAACTATTTGTCTACTATTTGCTTGGTAATTCAGTAGCAATATTCTTTGTTTCATCTTTGGGCGATTTAACGGGGAAGCCGTCTTTATGTTTTCTGGTTACTACCTAAAACCATCGATGATTGAGAGCCTACTACAAACCAATACGATCCTCGGGATTCAAATTTAGAAGCTGACTTATCAGATCTTTAGCCTCTTCGCTAATTGTTGCCCACACTCCTTCTGTCATGTTATACTCCCCTCTGGCTGTCCTTAGAAGAGTATATTCCATATTATTATATGCAAAGGCCAATTTTCCGCTTAATCTATATTATAAAATCCTTACAAAAAATAGAGAATTGATCCAATTGAAAATATATCTGATTTTGTGGAAGGTTTCTGCCCGATTATTATTTCTGGAGCAATATAGTTCGGAGTACCTGCAATTCCATGTTTTTCATCGGTTTTTTCGAGTTATGAAGCATGATTGGCTAGTCCAAAATCAATAAGTTTAATGTTCTCAATGATTTCCTCATCCTATGATCTATTAAGGAGACTTTAACTTGATGACACACTTTCTTTTTTGACTTTCAGCATGACCATGATGTTTTCAGGTTTCAAGTCTCGATGAATGATTTATAGTCCGTGTAAATATACAACAGCCTCTATAACTTTGCCAATAATAAAAGCACTAATATATTCTGAGAGTTGACCACGTCTTTTAACGTATTCATACAGATCTCTGCCGTAGATGTATTCAGCTATGATATAGATATGAGCCTTGCTTCGAATAGTTTACTGATATTTCACTATTTGTGGATGTGAGATTATCTTCATAATTTCGCTTTCATTCTAGAGAGCTGTAGTGGCCTGGCTGGTCAATTTTTAAGTGCAGATGTCCTTCAATGCATAGGTTTTGCCTGTTAATTTGGAAGTACAACGATAAACTATTGAGAATTTACCTGTTCCAATCATTTAGTGAGCGTCGTATAGATCAGGTAGCGTATCTCCTTCATACTATCGAAAATTGGCCAAATACCTCTGTTGTTCAGCTCTGCTCTAAAAATGCAGGATACATTTCTGATAATACTCTTCACGGTGATAAATTTAAATACAGTAGTCACTACCATTGACAGTTTCCTTAAAATTTAATCCCTCAAGACAGATGACTTTTATTGGAATGCGCTTAGTTCTTAAACTCTATGTAATAATAAGCACGTCTCCCACCAACATTGCATACACCTTATGCAGGTTTTATCCCTCCATTATCCTTACTACAAATGCTCTTTCTACTTTGCTAAGATAATTAGGCTACCCGTCATAGTAACTCCAAATATCAATATGAAAACTTGTGTAGTAGCTCTAAAATAGTTTCCGATGAGAGTCAATCCATCTACTGAACTGTTCATAAGTGAATCTAAATAGATATGTAATTACATGCCAGTCTTGATGTCAATATGATAATTAGCGTATATCTTACGAGCGAACTCTTTTACAAGCGTAATCATGCTACAGTAGTTCACTTTATAGGTAAAATCATTCAATTTTAACTACAAGATTGTGCCTGGGTCGCGATAACTTGAAAACTACGCATAGTGTTTACTGAAACAAGATTTTTATTATTTGTTTGGATCCTCATAATTTAATTCTATAATTGTTGATTTTTTCTTTTCCAGTTGCAAGTATGAACGTACAGTAATAAGTGATTCTGGACTACTTGATTAGCTTTCTTATATGCTTTTGGAGATCGCACGGTTGAGTTGTGGAATCATGCATTTGTCCTCAATCAAAATTTATTTGAGTTCGTCCCGTGAGTAGTTATAGAGCTGAATGAGAACAATACTACCATTTTAGTGAAATCCAGGTAACGAATGCCGTTATCCTATTCATCTTTAAAGAAGTCGAACAGTTGTCTGATTTTGGCTGAGTGAGGTGCTTTTGCAGTACAGGCTAAATCGAAGATTATGTACACAGACCGTAAAAGAATTCTTACTTAGTGATAAGTTTGCGACCATCTTAATCGAATTTACGAAAGAGTTTCGCACCCCAAAGCCCAGTGAGTCCAAAAAATAGCAAGAAGTTTTAGTAGGTAACGAGATGTTGTGAATGTCTACTGGAGAGATCGTTATAGATGAGCTCTAACACCAGCTGTTCATCTTCTGAGACTAAATGTGCTATTGGATACGTCTATGCTGAATTTCTTTGTAATATTTGTGGGATGTTTTGAGAATAATCTTTGGCGAGCTGGAACACATACAGAAATTGAACATGATGAAGGTTTCAATTAATATGAAAATACTACTAAGAGCATAAAATAAGTCAATTATGTAGGATGTAGTTATTTTTAAAGGATGGTTAAACATCGTAAAAGATATGAAAAATATAAGAAAATGACTGAAAAAATGGTAATTAATGAGACATTAATAAATAGTGGCTGTTGCCACAGGGCAATAAAATTCAAAATGTGAGGGTGTTTATGTTCAACAAAAATTAAAACCCTTAGAAGTTTGTAAGCACAAATTAATGACTGTCTAGCATTTGATTTAATAACCAGAATTTAAGTTAGCAGACATAAAAAATATAATAAACCCAATGATAAAGAGGATGTGGTGAAATGGATAATAATATTTTCAAAGAAGTCATCATTATATTTGCTGATATGAAATGATTCCTCTTTATTTTAATATTAATAATTTACTCTTTAAAATTATTATATTTCAAATTTCATCTTAATTATGCAATACAAGAACTTTACTTCTCTTGATTAGAAAACAAAGAAATTTGAACATCTAAAAGAACTATGAAGGTAAATAAGTTTTTAAGAATATATATTGTAAGATTATAATATTTTAATAATATAGTTGAATGAGCTATCTAATTGACTCATATTAGGGGTTTTACAAATAAATTTAAGAACAACACCTCCTATAAAATTAAAAATCAGAAATAAATAAACACAGACAGAACAATTCAATCGAAAATTCAAGATTGAAAATCAATTAGCTGATGTCTAAGAGTGGGGGCATCAACTTTATTATTAAATAGACCAATCATAGCCTGTCCTATTACATGCTACAGGAAAATAAAGTAAGCCTTAGTAGTTTTATTGTTCAAGTTATTAAATACAACAAATAGAGAAACAATTGGGCAAACAATGTTTAATTTATAGATACAAATAACCTTTATCTCAAATTTAGCAGCAGAGATCAAATTATTCTTCTCATGAAATAATTAGTAAAACTTTCTTCTTCAATTCACTTGATAAAAATTGGTGTTTGCCCAGAAAATGGAGTTTTAAAGGTTTCATTGCCAAATTAAGTATTAACATTATTTTCTGGCTTAGATTTTATGAAGATGATTGCGCTTTTAATCAAACAAGCAGAAGCACTGATTGAAACTTATCGGGAATTATTTTTAATGATTCAATAAATGAAGTATTCTAACAGCACTTTTCCAAAATTGTTGAATAAAGCAGAAAAGACTCATGTTTCTAACCTCCATTCATATTTAAAGAAATATGGAGTATAGATGACTTTATCAAACTCGGCTAATGAACTTAGTAACAGTAATTTAGCATTGATTTAGCAAAGATAAAAATAGTCCAAATAGAAGTTGACGATGAGGTATATTCCAATTATTAGGAATGATATTAAATAACTAAGGTTATTTATAGCAAATGACTAAGTGATTAATTAATGTTTATCCAAGGATGATTTAGAGTTTAGCTTCTTCTAAATTTAGAGTCTAAAAAACAAAGTAAAGATGCCAAGTTTGAGTAAGTGTCAAAATATTCACGAGAACAATTCAATCCTTAACTATATCAAGATACGCAATAAATAAAAAATCAATCTTCATCTCATAAATCAAGGTGGCTTTACTAATATTTATATGACGGAAATAGAATATTGGTATGTTTACTCTGGAGATAACGCATCACCCATTATTTCAAGTAAGTAGGGACATTTCGGAAAAGATAACATGCTGCAAAAGATCATGGCTGCCAAGCGATACAAACATTAAAATCAAAATCATAATGTTGTGAGAGATCGCATTTGTCATGAAAAATAAATTTTAAAAAAGATCAAGAATGGAAACGCTATATTCGTTCCAAAGTATTACATATCGGTAGATTAAAATTTCTTGAAAAATGATCTTCTCTCGGATTTCATCTTCCAGCCAAACTTAATCTAATACGTGCTGGCTAACAGGTTGAGTTTATCCGTTAGTTCTAAGATATACATGTTGTTTATGCTGGTGCAGGCTATGCGCTACCTAAAACTCTACAATATTGTTCATTTAGATCTTAAACCGAATAATATTATGATATCCAAATCGATGATGATTAAGCTCATTGATTTTGGGGAGTCGTATCATCCACAAATTTGCAGCAGAGGTACAGATAGATTTAACTAGAACATGCACCCGGATTCTCAATGCCGTATAGTGCACCAGAAACCTATTATCCGAGTGGCAAATTTAGCGACAAAAATGACATATTTTCGTTGGGAGTTGTAGCATACGAGATCTTTTATAAAAAATTTCCCTTTTATTTGTTTAATGAAGCCACTCGGAGTACAGTCTATCGCAGTTTATAATATCATAAATATTGGTACTACAATCCCGAAGAATTGACAAACTATGGGGATCAAGTCGTATTTCCGATTATCCAATATGTAATTGGTCGCTGCATGGACCCTGAGCCTGAAAATCGCCCAGAGTTAGATTGGATATGTCTCATTTTACGAGAGTGTATTGATTACTATTATTGATTTATTGCAAGTAAAATAAATTAATTTTGTTATGATATCATTCTATAAAAGATGGAGCCTTTGCAATCTTTTTAAATTATATAGAAGATAATGAAAGACTGATAAAAAGTGTGGAATCAATTATTGTTTAGGTTATGTTCCATCGTACAGTTAATTAAACAATAATTATTAATAATCTCAATAGACATGAAAACCAATTAATTAATATTTATTTAAATAAATTAAGAAGTTGCAGGATGATCGGATGATTTCAATCACCTTTTAAAGTGATTTACTGACCTATTATTTTTAAAGAGTAAATAAACTTGTCTGCAGATATTTGATTTCAGTGCTATTTTTCTGATAAAAATAATATTCCTTGTCATGACTCAATATATTTTTGAAATTACTCCCTAGTTTAGATTTAAAAACGTATACCTCTAAATTCTAATCGAAAATAAACTTAGAATATATCAGTTCACTTGAGCGCACATCATCATGAAAAGTCATCTATTTATACGAATTAACTCACCTGTTTGCAGATAAACATACACTCGCTAGCATCATCTTACCAGTCATTATCCCTGCCATTCTCAGAAAGTTCTCCAAAATTAAGGCTATGTCGGTTATTGTCCTACCATCAATTCCGATGCAATAAGAATGAAAGGAAGGTGCCTGACTAACATTAGCTCGTCAGTGAGGTATAATAACACGACTTTCAATGAAGTTAGACTCCAAATGGAAAACGACTTACGATCAAAACAAAAGAGAAATACTCTGCCAGAACAACTTTTTAAAGAAATTTAGACCTCAATCCATCATATTTCAATCCCCTCAGCTTCCACAATCCCCAAAAGCCCTCGAATCAGCTTCACTTACAATCCCGCCCATCATCAAGAATCAACAAAAAATAGTCTAACCTCTCTAACTCCCTATTTGTTATGCTCTACTAAATTAAAGAAACTCTCACGATAGGAAAAGCAAATGCGGAATAAACTGTCAAATCAATTCTAATTTTACTTTCACCCCGAGCCGGTAGAGATTAAGGAATAAATATAGAAAATAGACTCAATTGAGCACAGTATGAACTCTTCACTCAGCAATGTTTCTAATGAATAAGTATACCTTGTGAGCAATTTGAAAAACTCTAAAGTGAATTGTTCTAAAGTAGCATCAACCTAAGCTACTCAGAGCATTGTGGTAGATTAAAAAAATAACAACTTAGCATTTCCTCAATATTTCACTCAATCCACTCAATCCAATCGAAAATAAAGCAGCGAAGGATTGATCAAGCAAAACCATCTTTTTGGCAATCATTCATTGAATCTATTGGGTCGAATTGCTTCTTCTAAAAGACTTGATAAAACTATCATTCTTAGCAATAATAATGGAGAGTATGATTTTGGAGGAATCCTTCATGATGGCCCATCAAGACAAAATTCAATAGTCTAATAACGTAAAAAATAAATTGATTTGAATGTTAAAGAAATGAAGGAGCGAAAATGGAAAAGTAACGTGAAATGCCTACTGACTGATTAATCGAGCTAAGATTTAAAAGAAAGTATCCACTACGGTCCTGACATTCTCCTTGACCGCTTTAAATGTGAACTCCTTGACCATTTTGGACGAGATATTAAGGAAAGTTTTATGCCATTTGAATGATAGATAGTTTGCAGTTTATATTATAATCTTACCTCTTGATGATAAGCAATCAGAAATAAAATGATGATATCTTGAAACATAAACTGCTCAAATCAGTTTACTGCGATGTGGAATTGAGGATTAAGTACAGGTAAACCAAATTGCAAGATCCTAAATTTAGCAATATGGTGCTGATTCGATGCGAACCTCATAAGAGTTGTAAATTGGAAGGAGCTATCTGTATCGATTTAAAATTATCCAAAAATCAAGTTGTAGGCGTTATCCCTGGTTCGATAAAATCTCGACTGAAGGCAGGCTCGTAAATATTCAGTTTATTTCTAATAGTAAATCAAAAGCTATTCAATTCTTTTGGTGTAAAAATTGAAACTTTCTGGTAGCAATACAAAGAGGAAGATGGTATAATTTATATCGAATATTCGGGATAAAATCCTTTTTGAAGAATTGATCGAAATATTGAATGTATACGAATTATCATAATTAAAAATGTTTGTAAATAAATACAATAACCCATTTGGATAAATTAATTTCATTAATTTATTGCTATTAGAATATCAGTATTGACGGTAATGTAATTGAATAATATATGGAATAGTGCAGGCCTGTAACAGAGTTAGATGTATATGCAGATCAAGTTAGTGGGAAGTAGCCGAAATTCCTCACATCGGACGGAAAACAACTCTTAAAAGGTTACAATTAGCGATAAAGCTAGTTTTACCGCTCCTTTAGATCTCTTCATATCTCACATCCTTTCGCCGCTCTCAAAAGGCATATGCCGAAGTATATTGGATAGTTATCGCTTGAGAGAGATCCTTCAATAAAGCTAACCTAAAATGAAAAAAGCACACATGAGTGGCTTAGTCATCTTACTGCCAGATACAAAAAGAGGAACCAATCAAATAAATTTATAGTTCTTTAGAATGTTACGCACGATTATGAGCTGCCAAATATTTTAGATATAAAAATTGGAGGTCGTAACGTCGTGGGCAAAACTCATAAAATAACCGAGGCTGTGTCAAACTACTGCATGAAACTTAATGGCTGCAAGATAAACTATGCCAGATAAGATAAATCCATCTTTCTAAGTAAGTACTTTCTTCACGAGGCTAATTCCATAGATCAAATAATATCATTTTTGGCTTTATTTTTCTATGATGGAAGGTAACTTGCAGTGCAGGCTATCAGGAATATACAAAAAGAATTGGCAGATATGATCCTTTGCTTCAAGGCAGTTAACGGGTACAAATTTATATCTTCCTCCCTTTGTCTGTTCTTTGATGCTCAAAATCATTTAAAAGGAGATATTAAATTTCTTGATTTCGGCAGAGTTAGTGACTCTCCCCCTGATTTTTTTGATAAATAGACGTGCCTGGGAATGTAGAACGTATACATGCTGCTTGGGTCGGTATTGGAACGATCAGATGAGCTTCTTCTGCAATTACCTCAACTCAAGGAGTTTTACAGTACCACTCCAATCACTATAATTCCTTCACACAAAAAATAAATCAACAAAGTTTTGAGCTAAATTTCTTCAAAGGGATAAATGACTGACTGATCTTGATAATGGCTGCCATAATATGGTGTTTATAGTTTATAGATATAAAACAAGTCTACAATTAATTCATACATTATAATATAACCATCAATATCGGCATATGAATGATTTCAATTATGATTCATACGATGTATTGACTCTTAAAGTAGCATTTCAAAACTTAAGACTAAGTGAACAACATGGTTTTGACTGGGTGTGATAGTTGACTTTCCCTTCGGTACTTGGCTAATCGCTCGCAAATCATTGCAAAGAAATCTATAGCTGACCATAATCTTTGCATTAAGTTCTTCAGCCGCTGATTATTTAGTAGATATGCTGTAATTCAGCTTTGATGGCTTTGTTTTCTGCAAGACAAGCTTATAATTTTGGCTGCTAAATTAAGCAAAAAATAATCTGTTTTGCTGAATAAACCATTATCTACAATTGATGGAATATATATCATTCCAATACTCCTACAATAAAATATGCTGAGCTTCTAAAAATGAAAATAAATAACTTATATTTTTGCAGCCATTATATCTATAACACTTACTTTGGGCTAACATTGAATAATTTCGTATTATTTTCTTTGAGTTCAACCAAGTTTCATCTATATTAATAGCTTTGAATATTTTAATAATGAATAAGGCTAAATTATATGTTTTGATATTGTTGTGTTCTTGAAAGAAAGGATTTTATCAATATCTATCTTATCTTTTGCAATATATATCTCTTCTATGAGTTAATTATAATGATATTGAGATAATGTAAACCGAAATTATAAAAGTGAACTCCCAAAAGCAAAGCATTTCAAGTCTATTTTAGAATCTAAAAAGCAAATTTAAAAGCAAAAAGAACTATGATATCACTGTCATAGTCAAGTAATGCGAGGAAAATAAACAAATATCGAAACAGTAAATTTAAAAACAAGCATTAAAATGTTAAAACTAACGTAAGGTCAGTTTTGAGGAAGATTCAGTTACTATTAATCAGGATCTTTCTCTATCTTCTGTAAATTTGGATGGGTGCATTGAAAGTCAGACTTCTTTTTATTCTGATTCGAACATTGAATAAAACAAATTGCGTAAATTGGTAAACAAATTACACATAAAGAGAAGGGACAACACTTATGCGGGTTAACAAAATGAAAAAAAGTTCGAAGTGACAGAAAAGTAAAAGCAAATGACTGAAGCAGCACAAACTGATGAAGTGATATTAGATAAAAACAAACTGCAGATCTAAGAAAGACATTTGGAATAATAAGCGATGGAATAAACAGATCGTTATTCTTTCAAAGTTAATAATCAAGAAATTAAAGTAACAGACGAATCGGCATCAGTCAATTCTGAAGGAGACAATGACAGCGAAGCTGGATTTTTGATTGAAAATTATCTCAACCAGGCAATGTAGTTGGTTTAAAAATAGAAATATAACGAATTGGAAGATTTTCTCTACACTTTCAAAGAGAAATACACTTTCATAAATATACGATCTCAGACCAAGTGGAGTCTGTTGATGGCGCATTGCAAATAGGGTAAATTGGAATATTAGAGAGCAGCTACCAATTATAGTCAGGTCATTGAAACTTTAAAATAATATCCGACTATCATAATGGTTGAGTTGGGAGATATATACAACCACTTAGGTCTGTGTTATTTTTAAATTAGAGAATGGAATAAAGGGATTACGGCTTACTCATTGGCTCTGAATCAGTATAAAAGCACAAAAAAATGTATATAGTATTCAAATTGTATTGCTAACTTAGGAGCCCTGTATTTATAGATAAACTATTTTATATAAGCTGAGAAGTGCCTATTGATGGCTTACAGCATTAAGCAAAGATAATATGATAAAAAACATAGTTAGGGACTACTTTCTATTTTGTTTCTTCTCTTCGAATGTAACCTGAAAGTTAGAAACTATAATCAGTGCGATAGCATCCTAAAAAATATCAGTTCAATCATAGGAAACTTAAGAAGTGTTGATATTCGACATCAGATCTCCTTTTAAATCAAAAAGAGCAAGCTTTATTTTATGAAAGATAGATTTAATGAAGCCTTCTCTCACTGTCAAATAGTCTTTGATTTGTTAAATAACAATAAAATCGAATCCCAACAGTTTGCCGAAATATTTTAGCTGATGGGCATCATAAAGCAAGATATGCATCAACTAGAAAAAAGTAGAGTTTTTTTCGAAAAAGCTCTAAAGGCAATCCAAAAATACGTACCCGCTGACAGCATTCAAATTTAGATTTTAAAGAAAAAGATTGAAATGCTAACTTAAAAGATCCGTCGACATAAATCGAATAAGAAGAAAGCTGTCCAAATTAGTCAATTCGCAAGCAATAAACATAAAGAATGATCCAATTTTAAATATTTGTGTATTAAAGTTAAGATAGTCAGTAATAGTAATTAAAATCAAAGATATTGAACGAACTATTAATCTTCAGTATGTTTGGATATTGTTTATATTCTATCGTTAGTGAGAACTCTCCTCTGCAAATTGAGCACAGGCCTGGTTTTGTTTAGTAAATTTTTAAAGGATTTGCCTTTTTATGAGATAAACGTCATTTTGTTCCTCTAAAACGCCGAAATCAACTTAAAATTTTATGAAAGCTACTCTCCTCTTGTAATAATCGGATGAACAAAAAAATTGTTAGTAATTCTTATGGGTTCGTTATGTTTGAAATTAGGGTGGCTTTTATCGACTGTTGTGTGAGGCATAAATTAATCTGATGATTTCAGCTTGCTAAAAATGTTTAAATGCCTAGTTTACCGTTTTATTGACGGGACTTCTCGATTTATGACTAATAGATTCGAGACAGATCGATAAGATTTAGAACTATCTTTCGATTTATTCCTCGAATTCTTTTTCAGTTTTTCCCGAAGTGACACTACTGATTTTACTGATTTGTTATCAATTAGCTCAACACTCTTCGTGTCTGCGAATATCTAATAAGGCGCAAACTTATCGGATATCTTCATTACTCTTTTTTTTTATCTTCTAAAAATTTATGTGGGTTTCTCTCCTCTCTTTTCTTACGACATAAACTCTTCATTCACTGTTTTAGAGATTTGTTTTTCCTATGATCGACGCAGAGGCCTATTTGATTTGTTATCAGACCCTCCAAAATTATTGTTTTTGAAATCAATCGATGGAAATTTGGGAGTGGCAGTAGGCGAAATAATTTAATCAAGATTCCCAGTGCCGAATGAAAATTTGGTTGTTTAATTATTGTTTATCTTCATTCGTCCTGATAATTTATAACTAAAATTATCAATGATAATCAATCATTCTCTGACAATACAATAAATCACTGCAGGCACATAAAAGGTTGTACCATGAATCTATATCTAGGCTCGACCTTTGGAGACATGCTATTAAATGTAGGAACTCAAATGGGGTTACATTTCGTCATAATCTGATTTATTGATTTTATGAGTGACTTTTGAGCTTTCCCAACTGATCAAGAGA
>Ga0302188_10001193_pt1 | contig 20864 bp, 10 predicted proteins | sample II_Bog_E2_1_FD_198783 | JGI IMG/M metagenome (GOLD analysis project Ga0302188, IMG submission 198783) | Peat permafrost microbial communities from Stordalen Mire near Abisko, Sweden - II_Bog_E2_1 | ecosystem: Environmental > Terrestrial > Soil > Wetlands > Peat | place: Sweden: Abisko...
CAACCCCTAATATTATTAGAAAATATTATCTTCTGATTCATTCATTCCTTTTAAGAATACTGGATTAATAACTTTTAACAGATCAAGAAATGGCAATCAACAAATCTATTGGTTAACTTCGAATGGAAAAGAAGATCTTTACAATTCCTATCCTTGTATTCATATATATGCTAGGATTTATAATGAGAATATTATATTATCATTCGTGCTTTGAATAAAATCAAGCAGAAATTCCTTAATTTATATTTTTTTACTGTTACTTCTGATTTCTTTTCTTTAAACATATAACGAGTGCTTTTTTCCCTTCGCCAATATCAAATTAGTCCAGTAATTTTTTGTCTAAGGAGTAAATGTGCTGATATATTTTTTGTTTTGTTTATTCCAATTTGGAAATCATATCTTCTCCTGATTTTTTAATGGCCGGAAGCATTTGACTGCTTGCTATGTATTTACTGAACAAAATGTCACTTTCTTCTTCCAAATGTTGCATTGAGATTGTGTGCTTCGATTTCAAACTGACTGTGGAGGCATTTGTTGATTTTCGGAAAAACTTTTCATCACTGATCACTCTGGTTGATTGTGGAATTTTTTATTTTTTAATTGGAATTATGTTTTCTTTTTTTTTCTTTGTTTATCTGTGAATATTGATGTTTAGTTGTATTTTATTTGTGAGTGAAAGATCTTCTGTCTTTTTGATATTAGAAAGTGGTAGTTTGAACATTGGAATAGACTTTTATTTTGATGAGCCAGCTTATTTTTTGCTATTCTTTTTTATAATATTGAAAGGATTTTCCTTGCATGATTGAGTGCTTCGAGTAAGAGTTGTAGTTTTTTTATTTTATATCTAACGTTTGGGTTCCTCATTATTACGGGGAGTTCCAATTTTTATTTCTCTCAGGATAGAAGAACGGGTTTGCTCAGAATTTTTTTTGGGCATTGCCAAGTTGATCATTCTTTCATTTGTAGCAGCATTGCAATGTTTTGTTGTTGAGCATACTCGATCAGTTAAACATTGATTATTGCGGGCAGGTGACTTGATCTCAAATTTTTGCATCAGTTAGGAAACAGTAAATATATAATTTTTTTTAGTTTGGTCGCTGCGCTGACTTGGGACGGACTTTAATAATAACGGTTCAATCATTTATATGGATTTCATTATAAAAGGTATTTCCGAAAATTAAACGATAAATCTGCAATGATAAAATATAGATACAAAACACTCTTATTTCTCAGGTAAATTCCATTTTGTTGCTGGATCTTTTCCCAGTACTTTTGAGATTAATAAACATTTTATTAGCGAAATCTTAATAATTTTTATAACTAAATTTAATAAAGATAACTTCATAACAGATCATACGGCAACAATATGCTCAACAGAATGAGATTGTTCACGATCTTATCTCCAAAGCCATTTCCTCTGGCTCATTTATATTCAAGCTAAATTTGCAATACAGATGACTTTTATTTTATAAGACAATTGTGAACTATTTCCAATCATCAGTTTGATATATAACAACCTTATTTAATTATTGTATAAAATATCGCCAACAAGATCATTCGAAGAATACCGTACAATTAAAATCAGTTTATAAGAACATGTTTTTAACTTAAAAAATTAAAGCTTTTGAGACCATTTTAGATCAAAGCATAATATCAGTAATTTGTTTTTGTTTTTTCATATACAAACCCTATATTACTTAATATTTTAACTAAATCTTCTTTGACTAAAAACAGCAGTTATTTTACAAGGGAAATTTTTAAAAAAACAAAAGAATTTATGGTTTAACATATGAAAATATTGATTAATAGTAATGTAATAAGGAGGCAAATGAGAAGGTGAAGAAAGACGTTATGACAGTACGTTATTAAATATATGAGAATTAGATCATAAGGTGTGAAGCTGAGGAGAAAGGTTGTATAGGGGCAAGTAAAATGTTTTTGAAATGGGATCATAATTGAATAAACTCTTTTGGAGTAATTTAAGCTTTTTATCAAATAATGCTTTAGTGTTAATCTTTTATTTTAACTTGATCTTCTTTATAGTCTTCAGAAAATCAGAAAAACAATCGCCCCGCAACCCCCGACCCTCGCTAGAACTGCAAGACTCTTCTGCGCTTGAACCCGTATATTCTTTCATACAAAATTATTATTATATAAATAATCATCAATAGTAATTTAAAAGAAGAATTAATTATTTCTATTGATAATCCGCAAGTTATCTATCGACAAAAATATCATTGAGTAGCGGGAAGTACAGCCATTAGCTTGCTGAAGTAAGGGTTACCTGCTTTTCCATTGTTAATTTGCTGAATGAGAGCAAAAGCTTTGGGAGTATAGCAATATTTTCGATTGGTCAACTGTTTTGCCCTCCAATTATTGTAGCATAATCTAAAAAGATAGAATTTGAAGAGGTCAATATCATCTTCACTTATACTATTTTAAGTTTGATTGTTCATAATTGTGGTCGCAAACAGATGTAAAAGAATTTAGCATCCATCATCAGCTTAAATATAGTCTTGCATTATTAAATCATACAATTCATTTAGATCTTGAGATGTGGTCAAATTTAATAAGATACTAACATCTGAAGCAATCTATTTTTTAAAGAATAGAACCATTTAATTCACTTTATCTGCATTGCCTTTTAGTCTTGCATATATTTGTATGAAGTTTATCCAGATTTAAATTAGTATCCTTCTTAGCGATGTGTTTTCACTCTTCTGATTTGCATTAATAGAGGAATAGATATAACTGATGCTTTCATCTATATCCTTTTTGGATAGAATATCACTATTTAATAACATTTATTTGTAGGTTGTGGCAGCTTGACAGCTCCACTTTGTTTGCTATAGAATAAAGTGAAACAGCTTTTTGTTTTCAACCCACTTATGATGTGAATAATCCTCTGCCGAGATACTCAGAAACATTAATTATTTATCTTAATCACTCATATACTATACCCAATAGACCAGCTATTTTTAATTTAAATCGGATGATATAAAAGCGACTAAAGAAGCAGTATAGCTATCCTCATTCTTTTTGAATTCTATACTGCAGGGAAGATTTATTGATAACTAATGGAGAATATAAAAGAGGTCTCCAACAAGTTCGCTATGATCTTCATCGTTGAGCTCATTAAAGTGTGTTGATTAGATAATCTCTATTAATTTTTAACGACCTTGGAGTAAATCCCAATGCGAACAATCCCAAAAACATTGAAATGTTTTACTGATGAGAGGCATCTCTACAGTGCTAAGGTTATTAAATATAGATTTTCTTATTTCGCTTCTAATTTGTTCCCGGTTCTTTTGCCTAATTTCCTTCGATATTTTTTATCGTGCTTGATACAACTTACTCATTTTAATAGAGGTTATTATATATGAAAAAAAAACTAATTTTAAGCATTTGTATACGATTAACATATAAATATATATTATCATAACTTTGGGCGAATTATGAGCTTGTCTCGAGTTTGAATTCCTTCAAATTGCCTTAATTTTTGGATTTATTAAGAACCAAATGATGGACGCGTTCGACCCAAAAATATATTCCATATAAATTTTTGAGAATAGCTAATACTATGATTATTATATGTATTCGTGGTATTAGGATTTTTTAAGATAAATATTGCAGTTCCAATTTGTTTGGAGTTCGACCAAATTCCACCACCAGAAAATCCATTGTAAAGATTGGCATTGACTTTAAAAAATGTTTCTTCTTTGTTCATGTTTATAACTTTAGAGATAAAGCCAATTGAAAGGGTGGGGAGCAAGAGATTAATTCGATGAAAATTGTATTCCTGGTAATTGTATTTTCCAAAACCGAGGACTTGAATACCAGCACTTAGTTTTAGCTCTTCAAAATTATTTTATATATAAGGAAAGTAGTCTTATTTTAAGTGGTTGGATACTGCAAGTTAATTGATCATCTCAAGCTCCATTAAATCTATGAATTAAGAAGGATACTGTATTAGTTTTGCTCTTCTATTTACATTATACGGATACAATTTTACATTGACAATTGTGCCAATTTTTGGCTTGGCAGATGAAAGGAGATGCTTTGCTGTTAAAATGTTGGTGTTTGAAATGAGTGTTCCAGTTGAGTAGCTTCCACAATAATCCAAGTATACAGTTTTTAACAGAATATTCTTTATTGATGGAACTATTTTTAAATCTCCAAAGTTATCTTAGAAGATATTACTAAATGATAAACAAAAATTTACGTTTTTAATAATTATATTAACCCCTAAAATACTCTTTTTATCCTTGCTTAGAATTTATCCAAGCATCATTTCTTAGTTTTGCAAATATTAATTATCCACAAAGTAGTAACATTTATTGCCACTCTTGAAACAATTGGAAATATACTTTTTCTTATATCCATTCTGGCACCGAAGTAATACACCTTCTCCATAACACGGACTATCCACCATAAATTTGTGAGTGATTAAAGGTTTATAAGCATCGATTTGATAGAGAGCTAACCATTAATTTTGTATTTGATCACAATTGCGAACATCCAAAAAAGTAAGAAGTGTGCCTAATTTGCATGCATAGTTCAAATTAACATATCTTGCAAATCTACAGAAATAATGCGTCTATCTCTCTATTAATTCCATAGTTTTATCAAGCCGATTGATGTTTTTTTTACAGAGTAAGTAAGCTTGTTTTCGAACAATCAATATTATAAAATTAGTAACTGAAGAGCAAGAAACTTTGGCATGGCTATACTCACAGAGTTAGATTTACATTTATAATATCAAATATTATTATGCCTTAATAAGATAGCATAGCTTTATAAAGTCGAATTTAATTAAATCATTGCTTTTTTATTATGTTCAATGTCTCGGAAAGCAGCCGCATTTGAATATGGGCCGAATACCCTTTTTATCGATTGGCTTGGATTAGACTTTTATGCTGCTTTACTGAATATTGCCTTTATCTGGTTAGTTTGTGCTTCAAATGTGGAAGATAATGCTATGCGCCGGGCTAAATCAATACTTTCGATCTTTTGGGAGTTCTCACTCTCATCTGCATTCTTGGTTTTTTTCTATAGTGATATATTGATAATGGAGCTGTCCAAAGAAGATCGCAGTTTACTTTTAAGGGTCTTCTATTTTTATTATAGATAAACACACTAATAGGGAGCTTATGCATTTCTTCTGGCTTAAACATATTCATAAAACTCTCCTCAGCGTTGGGCCAAATGAAAAAGGATTGTGGATTATCAACATCTATCTTCTTGGAAATAGTATTACTTCTATTGGTGGCGGCATCCTTGATATTAGTTTTAATTCCATACAATTTTTATGTTTTTTTCTCATAGATGAGCAATTCTTCGTGATTAGATATTTATCGAGAAGTAAACATCTTGAGGTAAAAACCATTGTAATAATATCTATAAGTAAAGATTGAAAGCTATTTTTGAGCTTCAGAGGCGTCAAATTCAGATGCAAATTTTACCTTAATCCAACTTCTATTTTGTATCTCAACTATTTCAATCTAGGTTCTTTAATGGATCAATCTGTACAAATACTGCTTTTCATTCGGAATATTTAATTTATACTTTAGGATGTCAGTGGGGGCTGGCAGATTCATATAAATATCGAGTTGAACGAACAATTCCAGTTACTTCGTAGTTGAGCGGTGAAAAGAATGGATTTTATTCAATTGTATTCGATGCCGAAAGGTCATATCTCTCAACCATCGGCCAATCAAATTGTGAGAGCGTGTAATTCTGATTTAATTAATGATATTTGTTTATGAATGCATTTTTGACAGCATTCTCCTCCACCATCTTTGTATTGTATTGGTAGAGATGACTCTTTTTATCGAATAATAGGAGCCAATATAAATTTTTTCCTTTTTCTTTTTTTATTAGGGATCTTAAAATACCACTTCAGTCTGGAAGTAAGCGGCTTGATTTTGAAGAATGATGCCTCCGTTTCCAGAATTAAAATATTTTAACAGTCTTAAAATGGCCAGGTACACGGCTTCATTCTTGAATTAATATTCCAATAAACTATCGTATCTTTTGTATAATCGCTAAATTCTCTAATCAATAATTTTAATTTTCTCCCAATTCAGTCTAATACTCTTACAATTCACTTGCTTAATCTGAATTTTCTTATGCCCCCTCTTATTATAGTGCACGCTTCTTCTATCAACTCCCTTTTCCCCTAAAACCAAACCCATACTGTTCTTCACCATATGCATCAGGAAGGTTTCATCCTCCTTCGCTTTGCTCCTAAATATGTAGTATGACTTTTTGGTCTTGCAAACTACTTTGTCAAAATTATCGCAAAAATCATACTATCTTCTGTTAAAAAATAGTTTTTTTGCGAACAGAAATATTTTCTCCAAACTATAACTCTCAGATTATCTAAAATAGAGTTTAAGAGGCTATGCCAATAATTTTTGTTCAATTTAACGATAGACTGGTATGTTCTGACGATACGATCTGAAATTTCGCTACAAAACCTTCCTTGCCTTCATTTTTTATCTAATGTATTTAATAAATTTGGTAAGCACTTCAGCTACAGAAGGACTTCTATTCAAACGAATTCTTTACAATTTGTTTAAGAGTAAATTCTCTGCAGAAGTTCCTGCTAAAATTCTTTTTAATTTTTGTTTCCTTGAAACATACTATTTCCATTTTGCAGCCATTTTTTTGGTTTGCTATATTTTAAAGAAAGATTGATTTACTAAGGCATATTTCAAGTGATTATATTTAATATTTTGGGCGAAAGCAAGCAGATATCCATTTAAAATTGTTGTGAATGTAGCTCGTTTGTAAACCTCATTAATAACAAATAGCTCTGCCTTTAGTAAATTAAGATAGTCCTATTCATGCTCTAAGGATTGCGAAATCTCCACAATTGGCCATTTTAAAAGGGAGTGCGGCAAAGGAGGACTTTTAAATAGTCGTTCTGCTTTTGTGATGACGTGATAATCAATTGCCATAAGCTTTGCATTAGATTATATCAAGCGTGCTCTATAGTCTAGTAGAGGATTATCAAATAGGCTGATATATTATAAATTAGTGTTGACTATCGTGCATGTTGTCAGCTGATTATCGTGAAGGTAAAGGATACGCATTTGGTGGAAATTACTAAAGTAAAGGGGTATTTCTTTTAGTTGGTTAGAAGATAAATCTAATTTGATAAGAGAAACGCATTTGTTGACAGTCATAATTTCGTTTGCCCGAATGTTTGTTCCAGCTAGAATGAGCAGTTTGAGGCTGGCTGGATCTTTAATGAATTCGCTGATCTAAAGTTCTTCTTCACTATTATGTCGCATATTTGAAGTTATATATTAAATAACTTTATTCTAATTCCTCATCTTTGAGCTCCATGATGATCTGGAAATCATTTCAAACTAAAATTGATCAAGCAATACAGTAGGAAAATTGATATTGTAAAAATTTGTAAAATTAAAACTGGAGATGAATGGATGATATTTAATTGAATTGGATTATATTTTTTGCTTCAAAACAATATTCATATTATTTAATTGAGATCAGATATTCCTGTTTCTTAATTTTGGTTTATTTAATTAATATTTTTAGAGAAATATTTGCTTGTTTGTAGTCTTTTCTTTTTCATATGTTCCATTATCACTTGTTTCGATTGAAAATCATATCTGCTACCTCATTATTTGTGATATAAAAATGAATAAAACAAAGGCAAACATCAAGAGATCTAAGTATTATTGAGTAACTTGCAAAACCTATTAAATAAGCCTTGCTGATCCATGTAAAATATCTTTAAATTGAAGAATCATTTATGTTGTTATAATAATATATTCTCATGAAACAACGCAAATCGACTGAAGGAAGATCTGTATTTTATCGGGGAATTTCTCTGAGAGAATATCTAAGAAAAAATACAGAAGTCTGTAAATAGATATAATACGATGATGATTCGACTATTTTTTTGGACTAGAATCATTCCCCAATTTAAATATCAGATAGCCTTATTCATCGGGAAAAAACAGAAGATAGAATTTGTTTTAATGAAAGCCATATTTCAAAAGATATTTCAGCTGATTGCATAGAAAAATAAATGAATCTCCCGAAAATATTGCATAAAGGACGAGTTCAGCCAAAGCTAAAATGCCTACTGACTCAAAGATATAGCACGGATATCAGTCAAGTTACTACCACAGACGCCAAAAAGAGTGAAATGTCTGAAGAAAAAGGCAAAGAAATTGTTTAAGAGATCAAGTCCTTCAAAAATGGCCGTAGTTTAAGTCGAAAATCTATCTTGAGAGAAAGTTTTTCTTTTGATCAACAGAAAACATAAAATTTCAAAAAATAGCCCATAGATAAGAAAGGGAAAAGTTTAAATAATCAAAGACATGAAGAAAAGATGAAGAGATAGAATTAAATGAGACAAAGATATAACATTCTCGAGCAATCAAGTTAAAAAACAGGAAAAAGGCCACTTTATTTAATGAGAATAAAGTCTCATATTTGATTATCAAAGATTTTATTGTTTAAATCACTGAATAAAAAGATTATCAAAATCATAAAAAATGAAACTAACATATTTTTTATATTGCAAGTATATAATTCAGGTCTATGCTTATTTCCCTAACTCTGCTTACTTATAAAAAAGCAGATTTGATTCAAGAAGGATTTAATAATAGAAATTAAGAAGGATATTTTTGTTGTTGATAGTCATGCAGGATAATTCTTGTTTATTCATTTTTCAATGAGTTATTCTATGAAATAAAATAAACTAATAATTATCTGCCAAATTATCTTCAAAGATAAACATATAAACGTAGACTATAAATATATAAGTATCTATAAAAAACAATGAGAAATATGTTGAAATTGAAATTTAATCAAAAAGAATTGTTTTGTTAATCTTTTTGCTATAATTTGTAATGTGTATTTTTGTAGTTTTATATCTTAAGAGTTAATTCACCCATTATTTAAAGAAAAAATACAAAAAATAATAATAAAAATAAATAAATATACAAATATAATAAATTACTTATTTTATCTATTTAAACAGGCAATTTTATAATAGATGCATATTCATAATATTGATTCTAATCAATGTTTAATGCTGGTAACCTCAATTTAGGTATTTAAAAATCCTTGATAGTTTTCTCCTTTAACTGAACGGTTTTTAATATACAAAATTATAAAAATGACTAGATAAGAATATGTGTACTGGAGAGAATGGTCGTCAGACCGAGGGAAATTGAGAGTCCAATCACAAGCCCACTGTTGTTTGTTGATAAACTACTGAGACTAGATGATGAACTAATATAGCAGTTGGCATCACTTTCTAGAGTATAGCCTGAAGCACATTAGGTGCACATCATTCCATTAGTTCCGCAAAGAGTTGCAGCTGCTCCACATCCATTACCAGTTGATCCAATATTTTAGCAGACTAAGCAATTAGTTCCACAAGCTTGGCAATAGCCTTGCTGTGCATAAGAAGAAGGACCCTCAACAACTGAGTATCCAGCTGAGCAGGTTTAGCACATGATTCCTAAAGGCGAGCCGGGAGAGGCAGTGCAAGTCAAACAAGCAGAACCTCCAGCAGAACAATCCGAATTGCTCAGACTAGTTGATAGAGTGCTGAGACTAGATGATGAACTAATATAGCAGTTGGCATCACTTTCTAGAGTATAGCCTGAAGCACATTAGGTGCACATCATTCCATTAGTTCCGCAAAGAGTTGCAGCTGCTCCACATCCATTACCAGTTGATCCAATATTTTAGCAGACTAAGCAATTAGTTCCACAAGCTTGGCAATAGCCTTGTTGTGCATAAGAAGAAGGACCCTCAACAACTGAGTATCCAGCTGAGCAGGTTTAGCACATGATTCCTAAAGGCGAGCCGGGAGAGGCAGTGCAAGTCAAACAAGCAGAACCTCCAGCAGAACAATCCTGACTAAAGGTGAGAACCAAAAGTGATAAGAGGATGGTTGTGTTCATTAAGATTGGAGATTAATTATTATATGATATTGAATAAATTATTTTTTTAATTAGAGTATGTTAAAACTATTTAAGACTCCATACATTATAAATAAATTCTTCAATATTAAACGATTAAATAAATTAATAAATTAAAGATTCGCGTGGAGGATCACCTCTTAATCAGTTTGCTCTTCAATAAATAAAAAAGGACCAAAACACTAAATAATTATTACTGAAGCAATTACAAGAATTTCTCATTTAGTAAGCAATAAATGGAACAAATTATTGTTGTACAAGTGGAAAATTTAAATTTATAAATTATAAATCATAATTGTACTTGTATATTGGCAATTATTTATCGAAGGTCTCTCATTCTTTTTTGAATTTATTCTACGCTCTTCAAATTGGGATATTATACTGACATCATTATGGGATGTTTTCCTTGCCAAAAAAGTTATTTTTTATTTTAATTGAATAGTATAAGAATTATTATGATTAAATATATCAATGTCCATTTTCCTCATCTTAAAATAATTCATTATAATTTTCTTCGTTGCCGAGTGAGAATTGTTACAATGCAGATTGATCCTTAAATATTGAAAAAATATGATTATAATTATCGATAATAATCAATAAATGAATCTATCACTAATGACGATCTTATTAATCATTTTATTAATCATTAAATGGCCCTAATAACATATTTCAGCCTAACTCACTCCTAATTTTAATAAAATCATGTCTACATCAAAGAATAATTTTTATTTTCTAAGGAAGAATATTATTGATTTTCAAAAAACGCTTTTAAATAATTTAAATAAATAGATCACTATTTTATTCTAAGATTGCCTAAAATATTTATAAAACTTCCTTTCACTTTGAAACTTGAAATTTATGGCAAAAAAATCATTTTTTAAGGATTTTTAAATTGATCTTTACAGAACCTAAATAATTAGACACCATAATTTTATTTAATCTAATGTCACTGTTAAGGCTAGCAGCCTGTGCAATCTTCTTCGGTTCACTATATACGATATTTCGCAAGTATCAGTCAGTTGTCGAAATCCAACCAATTAATACTCAGTTCAATGAACCGATGTATCTCATCTAATATTCAGTCTACAAAGTTTTATCATTTTTGTTGGAATGTGCTCTATAGTGCTATTTAAGCCCTGGATGAAAAAATAGGTTCTGTCGAAATAAGCATTGGCGTTGCCTTAAGATAATAAATATATCTACATAATGCCCAGCTTTTTAGATGTACTAGGAACAATAGTTGATACAACAGGTCTATACTATGTAATTTCCATTCTACTCAGACCAGCGTATCGATTAGTCAAATGTTAAAAGGATCAGTCCTTTTTTTCACTTATATTATTACTCTCTTTTATCTTGGGAAAAGCCTCCCCCTTAAAAAGCACCTTTATATGATTGCAATCCTCTTGTCACTGACAATAATCGGTATTTCTAATGTTTCAAACAATCAGCCAAGTAGATGTAAAAATATTAATATTTAGTTTAGTCTAATCCTATTATGGGTAACATTCTTATCATTTTTTCACAATTTCTGTTCAGTTTAATGTTTATTTACGAGGAGAAGATACTCAAACAATATCGAGTGAAAGTTTAAAATGCTGTTTTCTGGGAGGGTATTTGGGGAGCAGTAATAGCTGGAATTGTAATGATCATCTTCTCTGCAATTAAAACACCCTTCAATACCAATGTTCTTCAGTCATGTTCACTCATTTGCAGTAATAGCAACTTAGTCATAGCTATTTTATGCACTGCCCTCTGCATTGGTCCATTCAATTACTTTGGTATCTCATTGACAAAGGAAGGATCAGCATTATACCGATGCATGATTTGTACTTTTAGGATGGTAGTAGTTTGGGCGGTGTCGCTGCTATTCGGGTGGTAAAAATTTCATCTTCTGCAATTATTGGGATATTCTGTGCTTACATTTTCGATCTATCAGTTTAATCACAGTTAGCAATAGGATGCACAAAATGCAGAATTGACCCACGAGGAGGAAATAAAGTTGCAATCTTACATTTAATCGTAGTAATCTTCTTGATGATCGATATTTATATATTTTTATGGATATATACTTTTGAAATGTTATCATTTAATTTTTGTTGCATTAACGCAAAAAAGTACAAATATTATTACGTATATGATCATTAACTCACAGTATTTCTTGATTAATTTTATACATGGGAGTAATAGTTTTTTATAAATGCATTTGCAAATAATATGAGAGCCATTTTTGGAAAATAATTGCAACAGGAAGGAGTCACTTTTGATTTTTAAGAGGCCGGAACTGTCAGTCTGAATCACATTCCATATGAAGATGAAGCAGACATGAAACATTTTCTCAAAGAAATAGAAACCCTAAACTTGCCCGAAATTAAAAATCAACCATAAATCTAAAAGATTAAAAAAAGAATATAGGCCTTTGCCAAGCAGTATGGATAGAAGACAGAAAAGACAACTTCCATTTTCATGAACTATCTCTAAACAGTTCGCTAAAACGGTGTCATATATCTCAAGAGCAAGGATCTCCTCAAAGCATCTTCATATTTTGCGTAGTGTCTAAGGTTTGTAGACCCTAAATATGATTAAATTTTTTATTAAAAATTTCTTATCATCAAAATAGATGCAGTAAACAAGTTAATGTACTGCTTGTTTGAGCTATAAAGTTCAAAGAACAAAGATGAAAAAAAGTAAGATGAGAAGGAATACAAAGGGTTAAATCGTTATCAAAATGCTGAAAAGATACTAACCCAATTTTTAGATGAGATTCATTAATTTCAAAAAATAGAGACTTTGAAGCGAAGTGAAAATTGCATGTTAGAGGTAAATTACTTTTACCTTGGGAGACTACATCGAAAAAATAGTAATAAGCAAAAAGCCATTGATGCATTCAAAGAAGCTCTCAACTTAATCGATTTTAAAATAAACGCCAAGAGCTCGACAAAAAATGAAGAAGTTCGTACCTTTTTGCACAATTTAAGAGTGAAGATATATTACAAATTGTCAAAATGTTTTCGAGAATTGAAGATACCTCATATGCAAAAGTAATACGAATCTATGGCCTTATAAAATGCGAGTTTGATTAACAACTTTAAATTGGAATATTATATTCGCAGAAAGATTCAATTTTATTAAAGCAAACAACACTTTCTCTAGAAGTTAAGCAAACTGTAAAACAAACGAAGAATTTAGGAATAAATCACCAAATTAATTGATTAGTCCAGACAAACGGAGATAAAGTCTTTATATAGTATCTATAACTATCACCAATCTACTCTCAAATGATAGATCCTTCCGTAGTGCTCAGATTTACTTCTAAATAACACTTTTCTTCAAACTATTCATTCTTTATCATTTGCCAAACATTTCATTTTATAAATTTATTGATATTCTATCAATCATTTCTACTTCGTGGAAACAAAGTCCATTTGCCAGAAAAATCATCTTAATTCTCAAATCCACGATAAGCCCAATTTCCTGACATCAGTTCTTTATCCTTTTCGTTACTTTCGTTACTTTCTCCTTCAAACAGGATGACATCGAAATTTCCTGTTTGTTCTGCTTTGATACGGTTAGAATATACTTTTGATAATTTTAATCCAAATTTACTTTTATTAAAAGCTAGAATTCCCTCGAATATACTTGGTCCTATCTCATCGTTGCCTGACAATTTTATCGAATAAATATTTTCTGATTCTGGTTTTAAGTCAAGTATTTAGATATCACAAGCACTTGTTTTTGATTTTTCTGATTTTTCTGATTTTTCTGATTTTATATTTTTTTCTTATTTTTCTGATTTTTCTGATTTTATATTTTTTTCTTATTTTTCTGATTTTTCTGATTTTTCTGATTTTTTATTTTTTTCTTATTTTTCTGATTTTTCTTATTTTTTATTTTTTTCTTATTTTTCTTATTTTTCTGATTTTTCTTTTACGCTGATATCAATTTGGTATTTAGTATTTTTGAGAACTTTTATACTCTTTTATTTTTCTTCTTTCGTAGATTTCCATTACTTAACTTTCTCTTTGTAGTTGTTGAATGCCCATTCAATAATAGCCTTTCTTTTTGTTTTCTCCCTTTCAGAAGAGTATATCGCAATAATAATTAAAGAACCTATAAAGCCAGTGACAAGTAAAAAAGTTGATTTGGACATTTTATAAGTTTTAGTAGAACAGGTGGTGACTCCATTGACCCTTTGACAATTCTTCGAGGTACTAGAATTAAAGCCATTGTTGTCAACAGAAGTGAGATTAGAGGAAATAGATTTCGATTTGTGGTTCCATTTCCTGGAGTTGACAGCAGAGAAGCATAAAATTATAACCAAACCTACCCATATACATCTTGACAGGTTAATTTTCATTTTTGTATGTGTATCCTATTATAAAATTATTACCCCCAACAAAATTTTTTCAAATAAAAATATTAAACTATTCTTTCAGATAACGATTTCGAATAACTAGAAATTTTCAATTAATGATTCAAAAACATATTACTTCAAATAGATGAGCAAAATTAGGAATTTTCGTTATTTATTAATTTAACTGATTGAGGCTCATGAGGCTAACGATCTAATCTTAGAAGATGTTTATAATTATTTCACGAATATTCTGATTTTTGCCAAATGAATTCTATCATCATGGGAATTAATTAGTTTTACATTTGCCGAAAATAAATATTGCTTCTTTAATGATGAATTTAAAATCATTCATTAAATATAACTTTCTTTTATTTATTCAAATATTATAACTTAAATTCATGAATAAGCCCAAAAAAGTGGAGCTGACAACCGTGGTTCGTGATGTTGAACACTTTCTAAGTTATTACAACGAAAAGAATCCGAAGTTGCTGATAATTGATGTGTACCCAACTTGGTCAGGACCCTGTGAGGCTCTCCTTCCTTTCTACAAAAATTTACAAACCAATATCATCGATGAGTTCGAGAAGCGTATCGACATAATCCTATTAGCTCAGGAAAAAGTTGAAAGTTTAACTATTCCTGAACTGCATTCCACTTGCAAGCCAAAGGTGTTAATTGTGCTGCAGGGTAAAATCATTTTCACAACCTATGGCCCAAATACTTCAGAATTAGAGGAGCACATAAAAAAGAATGTTCCATACATCTGATCTATAAGATTCAATAGTGCTTAAACACAATATTAATCATAAGACATAATTATCAAATAATTGAGATCAGGAGATACCCTAATTTATTGGTGGGATAAATTTAAGTAAATAGCATTTTATCATTTCTGAAGTCTATCTTTTGGAGGATATTGATTTGCTTTTACCGAATTAAACAGTCTCAGTGATCTTCTTATAATTAGAAATATTTAAGGAACAAAGATAAGGATGAATAAATCATTTAATATTTATAATGATTCGAAATACAATATTAGTTGTTAGGTGATTGGATGATATATTTATCAAATAGCATTGATCTGGCTTATCTTCTATCTCCTACGAGCTTCAATATCATTCAAATCAGTTAAGCCTCCACGCATCTAAATGATAAATAATTTACGCCAACAATGAGGGTACGCAATTCTGACTGCAAATTCATGAGATTAGTTTGGTAGTGATCAATGTCCTTCAAAGTTTCATTACAAAACTCTTATTTAAACTGTAAGCTGCCGTCTGATCGTTTATCTATGTCCTTGCGTATCTTTTCATAGTCCAACTAAGCTTGTTTCTTTTACAAGCTAATCTTACGACCCTCACAAACATAGTCGATCCAATCAGCAAGATCTACCACATCAAAAGCAAAAGGTGAGTTTTCACATACATCCTTGAATTTCTAATCATTCTTAAGCACTCTCAAATCATCGTAGTATTCATTCGATAAATCCTTAAAATTCACGTTGGCTAAACGAGTAATAAAGTCTTAGCCCTCAATATGAAGCAATGCAAGTTTTTTGAAAGTTGACCAATCAAATTTTTCAGCTGGTTCGTTATAGAGAATATGATAAAGAGTAGAAAAGACATCCTTGAGGATAGGTTCTTTCTCATAAGGTAATTTTGAAAGTTTTTCTGGGTTTACTTTCGTAACACTCTCCTTCATGCCTGTGTTGATGCTTTCCAGAATTTTATTTTTAGCCTTGATCTCCTCATCTTTTGATTTTAGATATCTTGATAGCAATAATGTTACCCTGCTCCACCCTCAATAAATTTACTGTCCTTGTTCTTCTTCATCTTTAGGTCTGAAACTATCTTATTGTATTGGTCCCACTCTGTCTTCAGGTCCTCGTACACTTTGTCATTTTCCCGATTGACATTCTCAAAATCTAAGTAGAAAAGTATTTACCCTGCACTTCTTGTTCGAGGAACTCACGAATGTGATTATTGACTTCAGTGGACTTGGGAAGGAGTTGAGTCGACAGTGCCTGATATAGGGCTTTAACTTCAGTAGCAGACATTATTTAAATACAACTTAACAAATGAGATAAGCTATTTTCAATTCAAGATCGCTCAAGATTTAATCAAATCATTAAACTGCTATTTATTGTCATAATTAAACCAATTATTTTTGATAAACTATATATCAACGATATTATTAGCTTAGAGCATTTACTTTTCACAAACACAAATGTTTCTTAAATTTAGTAAATTTCATACTAGCTTCTTCCACTATTTCAGAGTTAAGCTCCATCTTTATGCGAATCGGATACATTTCAGTTTTTTAAAATTTGTTTTTTTTGCGCATTGGTTGACTTAATTTGGTAGACCTCGATATTAACTTCGCTTCAGGTTGAGACTATTTGCAATGTTGATCAATCGATTGGGTTCTTTGATTTAAAGCTGGGAGGTGATTTTGATTTTATTTTCGATTTTGATCCTTATCCCGAAGAACAATGCCTTCATGAGTAGGGACCTCCTAAATAGACTTCAAAAGGGAATGCTATTTATTTGGGATAATAAATTATTTATCATTAGTTTATTTTAGTTTACTGTATCTCCTCAACATAATTTTGTTGGATTCTTGGCGATTGATCTTTCGAAATAGTTCAGAATTAACTGTTCGCTATTTATAATTGTTTTATTTCATTTTGACAAAAAGACTCCTGCGAGCAGAAAAGAAACTCTCTTTGTTGTCAGCTGATATCAATTCTGATGACATGATATTGTCAGATAAGGGTAGCTTCATTTCTTAAATATAAAGTTGTTCGCTGGTCTTATGTTCAAATTTATGCTTCTTTAATACAAATTAAGAGATAAGCTAACTATTTTCTTTATTTCTCATTAAAAGCCCATGAAATAATGCTTAAGCTAGGTCTTATCGTCCCACCAATTCTTGAATGCACCCTTGTTTACTAATTTCCATCACTCCCCTCAATCCTTCAGTTATTTTTTTAACAGTCTTCACCTTGCTATCTTTTTCTTTTTCCAAAGCTACAGCCTCATTCCTTAACAAATTCAACCTTTCCTTTACATAATTTCTATTCTTTTTTAAAAAATCAAATGTTATGGATCTGTTTTCAATGATTTTTTATTTTTCATAATTTTGTTTAGTAGCCTCAAATTGCGTTTGAAGTTGCTCTAATTAATTAAAATTTCCACTTTGAAGAATGGAGGTGATGGAGATAATTAAGTCAAGAATTTTACTAATTTTAAAGTTTTCGTATTCATTGATGCACTGCATTAATTAAGACGATTAATCTTTACTTTCCTTCATAATCTTTTGGCAATTTATCTTCAGCTTAATATATTCCTGCACAACGATTGGTGCTTTGAAATTTATTTGGTTTATTGTGTTTAATATTGTATCTAGGATGCGGTTGCATACTCTTCGAAGCAAATATTGATTATCTTCGCTTTATATTTTTATTCCTCTGTATCTGATGCTCATCTCCGACCCCTACAAAAATAATTGTGTCTCTCTGCTTTTAATTTATATGGCCAGCTTGCGATATTTATATATTTAGTCATGAATGTAAATGTTGCTTTCAATTTAACTACGTTCATTAATAATGCTGCCTGCCAAATTGATGAGCTGGAGGAAGTTATCCTCTCTAGTTTTTGTATTTTTGATAAGTTTATCAAGGTCCAGAGAAAGGAGGTTCTATAATTGTTTATGCTATAAGTCCATTCAGTTTATTATTTATTTTTATTTGATATACTATTTTGATTTGATCTAATGATCAAATTAAGAATACGAATAAGCTTGTCAATATATAAAAAGGCAATGGATTGATTTAATATGTCTTTTCAGATATCACGATGTAATAACTGCTATTTTATCAGAAAGTTAAAATTTTATGGATCTGAATTGACACCACTGTGTTAGTGATGGATCATAAATGGGGGGGATAGGGTTTGTTATAGCCCAAGTTTAAGGATTATACTCAAAATAATAAAATGTAACTCTGTCACAGTACTCTAAAAATAGATATTAGTTGATTATATAGCAATAATTCAAACAGATATTATCAATGATTGGTTTTCAAGCAATGTTCCTCACCTTTTCAAACATCTATGCTTTTTGAAAATTTCGGTATTGTAGCTTGTATTTCTGTAGTTTGAATTTATTCTTTATTTTTCGATTAAACAACATCAGCTGCTCTTATTCATGTCCTGTTTTATCATGTTTTAGAGTCACTATACTTGGCCCCGGCTCCCCTTTTATTAATTATTAAATTGGCATTTTTTTCATCTTTTCATTATGAGATTAGTCTTGATTAAATTTATTATGGTCGGCTGATTCAGAAAGAAATTATATTTTTTACGTTCTATCATTGAGACTATGAACTCCTCCGTAAATACTTTCCTTTTTTCTCAGTTTTTGTAACAATAATTGGCTATCTCCAGTATGAATAATTTAGTTAATATGGATATTAACATTTGCATCTGAAACCAGAAAAGGTGAACTTTTGTTAGCCGTGAGCTCATTCACATGATTGAAACATTCAAAACGAATGGAATCCAGTTATAAGTTGGTGGTTTTAATGTTGCCTACTAACTAATGAAAGTATTCATATATACGCTTATGGTTTCTAGAATTACCAGATAAATTAGCTTTTGCCTCCTTTGATATCATTGTATTCGATTTTGCCCACTGATCTTGCTTGCTTGACTTTTACTTGTCGTTTTCCGAACTTTTAATTTTTTAGCGATATCGCTGACATCCATTGAAACTCTCATTGAACTTTTGCCGTCTCACCTGCAATTTTTTAAAAGATAGTTCGTGACCAATCTTACTCAAGCCAGACTGAAATTTCAATCTGTTAATGACTGAACTGTTTTAATGAGGAAGCACCTTGAGTGGAACAGTAACATACTTGTCATTAGATGAGGTCTCTAAATCATGTCCTCTGTCTGTTTAAAGTTTATATTATATATTTTCTTAATCACCAGCCTTTTTAGTAGTAAAGTATCTTTTATAGTCTTGCTTCTTCAACATTTTTTTGTTCTCTGTTTGAGGCTCCAATATTTTTTTCAATTATTTCTTGAAATTTTATATTTCCAGCTGACTGTTATCGCAAAATACAGTCATAGGTCTGCTACTATCATGTGATCTACTGTGAGTGCTATAGTCCTTATTTGAAAAAATTGTTCTGTTCCTTGTGAGGGTTCTGTGTCTTTATATTTGTATGATTAGGTTATTAATATAAGGTCTCGATGCCAAACGAGCATATACCATGAAGTAAAGTATATGCATTGCTTTATCTAGAGGCATTGATAAAATCTGGGAACACATATAGCCATATTCATACAATTAGAAGTTCATTCGTAGAGAGATGTAGTAGTTGGACACAGAAGCAACACACCTCTCTCTGAAATCTAAGAGTTGGGGAGAGTTGATATTGCGATCTACGACAAACACGTAATATATGCTAGTTTGCAATACTTATAGATGTGCATTGAACTTATTCATCCACTCTGGCACGGGGATCTCCAATAAATTATCCTTTTTTATGAGGGGAGCAAGCTGTAGGATTTCTTATATGGATATAGTATACTATTGACCTAATAGAACTATTTTAACTCGTTCTTCCATTCAATATACATTATAATTCTATTTTATACGAATCTTAACATTAGAAAAATGATAGTGATTTCAAGTCGGGCTAGTTAAAACAATGTTAGATGTATCAGTTTTTGTTTGTTTATTTATTATCTTATTATAAAATTATAATTATCAACAGTATGGCATAATTTAAATATCACCATGTCTTCTTGAGTTTATAGGCCACTAATATCCTGAGCTGAACTTTAGGATTTGCCTCAGAAGTAATAATATTCTTCAACTTCTAGAGGCTTTTTTTAGTTTGTACAGCCTTTTATCCATTCTTTTGTTTAAACTGCTCGTGGGCGATGATATTGGCTCGTTCCTCCAAGTTCTCCCATATTTTCTTAACTTGCCTTTTAATCATGGCTTCCTCCTACTTGACGTCTCCCTCCTTATGCTTTTAGGGTTCAATATTGGATTTATTCTTTTTTGAATTCTTCTGCATTTCTATATAATTTTAATCATTTTTCCAGGACATCTTTAATTTGCGGTGCTATTATGTATAAATATTGAACATTAGAAGCTTGGCCATTACGTCTGCTCTTTTTTCGATCTCCATCAAAGTCGGATATCTCTCATATTTGATGGTCAACATATTTTAGTTTACAAATTCGAAATTTACTTTCGGCACAATCGTATAATCCCTTGATTAAAGTCAAAATACTCCAGAAAGAGTTTAGTTTTTCCAATTTCTACTTTCGTTGAAGAAAAATCGATGTTTTATTGATCTGCAATAAAGGGATTTTCCTCTCCAAAAAACTAAGTCCATTGAGTATGATCCTGATATCTTAAAAATTGAATGGATTTGAAGATAGGAAGTCCAGATTTTAATTTTTAGGAGTAAAGTTACTCCTCATTATCAAATTCAACTTCCTTAAGATTTTTTGCTT
>Ga0302188_10001202_pt1 | contig 20725 bp, 19 predicted proteins | sample II_Bog_E2_1_FD_198783 | JGI IMG/M metagenome (GOLD analysis project Ga0302188, IMG submission 198783) | Peat permafrost microbial communities from Stordalen Mire near Abisko, Sweden - II_Bog_E2_1 | ecosystem: Environmental > Terrestrial > Soil > Wetlands > Peat | place: Sweden: Abisko...
AACTTTTTAAAGAATGAAGAAGGAGTTAGAGTTTAATTCAATCTAATAGATAACGGTTGAAAATGTAGTTACAAATGACTAGTTTGTGGAGCCCAAAGTTTAAGAAGATGGAAAGGATACTTCAAGTTTAAAGAATCTTATTCATACCAGACTTACTCATAACAATTTACATTTTAACGTCAATAGCCTCTTATCTCTGAGGAATTCTCCAACAAAAACACCTCTGAACTTAACGACCCTCACAAAGAATGGAATTGAAACTTTACTAATCACCAAATAAATGTTAGCCCAAAGAAACTCTCATAATTCCATGAGAAAAACAGCACCAAATTCTCCCATTTCAACTCCTCGCAATTTTCCTCATTTCGAAGTGTATGATCGAATCCGGCGAAGGAAAATTCAGTGAAAGTTAAATTTTTATATTTTTTAATGATAAATGACTGTTATATCGAAACTGCCCGAAGCTATTTATTAACATCACTCTTATTGATTGGTTACCCTTTATAAATTAATGCCCAGTCTGTATATGAAACAATAATAGGTACCATGTTATACTTAAAAGAATAAATGAGATTAACAATTGCACAAATCATTTTTTTGAAAATTTACGGTAGAACTCGCGATCCGCATCATCAGAAAACTTGGCAACGAAGTTAACCTAATTAATCTCGTAAAAGCCTTCTGCGAGTTAAGGTTACTCCTTGTACTTGAAAAACGAGTGAATGGGAATGGTTCCGGCTTTTCCTGAAAGATGCTGTCGTTTGTCATTAGCAACTCTCTGATAGTCATTATGGAAGCAAATGTCCTTTGGCGTTAGGAAACTGAAGCAACGCACCTTGAGCCCATACTTTTTGGCCAAATCAATAAAGTACTTGCGGTCTTCCTTTTTAGGGTTCGTGTTATCTATCACCACACTATTTCCCTTGCTGATCTCCTGCTCAGCCACCTTATAGCATTTTTCCTTTGTTTTTAGAGTGTCCCGATTCACACGAGCATACTTTGGCATGTAATTTTTCCAGAATGTGGATTTGCCGGAGGCTGGACTTCCCACAAAAATAACCATTTCCTTCTCGGTGAATTTCACTTAATTTCCTTTCCCAACAATCACTTATCCTGCTTCCGGCACTGTGGTGGGGTTGAACCCCTTCACTTAAATTTTGTCGACTTGTCCTAAAAATAAATTTTCAGGTGTTTTGAAAGGAACACCAACATTTAATGCAAACTTTAAATCAGAGTCAGAGAAATCTTTGTGTTTGCCATCTTTTCTGCCAGCTGCATCTCCGCAGAAAAAGCTATCTTCAAGTCTTATTTTGACTCCTCCGTTGTTTTGCTAAAGGATTTCCCACATTTTAGACCCAGGCTTACGATATTCATCTTATGAAGTGGCGACAAATACTTGCATTTCGATTTGCAACTCTTGAGCTATATTAGCAACCTTTTTGCGAATGTCTTCAGCTTTAGTGTGACCCTTCTCAATGCCATTTTGATTGGTAAAAATCACTATTTTATAATTGTCCTTGGCGAGTTTCTGAAGAGTTAGACCGACTTGAGGGTAGAGAATAAGCCAATCATTTGCATCTTTGGGAAACTTAGCTCCGCTTTTTCTTGTAATGAGTGTATCATCCATGTCAAAGGATGCTATTTTTGTAGAGTGAGGCACATTTGGCGAGCTGCCAATGAGGAGAGTCTTCTCACTTTTCCACTACCAATCCCCCTTCGCCTTTTCCAACTTAGTCATGAATAATTATGAGTTAAAATTTGAGATTGGACATATATATCTATCTTTCTTATGAAATAAAAAGGGCGGTAATTGTAATTAATTTACTCTTTTGCACGATAATGATTTCAATCGTAGCAGGCAAATCACTATTAAATCAACTATATTTGTTTAATTGGAGATTTTTGTCGGCAGATGAGATAAAATTAATAATGGGAAGATAAGCGAGACAACAAACTCAATCGAGTTAAAATATAGACTCCTGCTAGAAGTGGCTCTCTCGCAGGCAGAGCAGAGCATCCACAATCAGCAGGACTCAAACCCAGAGAGTCTGCCATAAGTTCTAATCTCTCTCGCCCCCTCTACGAATAGACCTACTATGTCAGTAGCATTCGAGATAACTATCTAACTCTCATCTCCGATAGCATGTAGATATTATAGCTGCCGCTGGGCCTCATCCGTGAAGACATAAAAATCGGTTATCCCATAAAACTAAGACTGTAGTATGATTTAAAGCGGCAGCAAACGGATGAAAATAAATTTAAAATGGTGGAGAAGGAACTGTATAAATAGTTTCACGAGAAATTTAAACAATAGATGTGATATGTTGTATTAAAATTCATTAGACTATAATGCACTGAGTATTTCATATGAAAAGCCAGCCATAGAGCAACACAATTCAAGACAAAATCAATCAATGCAAAGGATAGCTGAGGATGGCTATCTTGAATGGCAACCAATAATTGCCTCTTTTTACATTTTGTAAGGACTTTACATTTCAAGGGTTTAAATACTTAAATCAGCCCAACAAAAGAATGCTGCTCAATTCGAATAGCATCGGTAGCTTGACTCGAATATTGTAAATTATGGAGATTTCGCTGTCTTTGGTCAAGAAGGGAGAATTAATCACGAAGCGAAACCTGTACTACAAACTGATACACTACTACAAAACCTATATGCAAGTTGACTAAGACATTGGTCTTTTGACTTTTAACCTTGCCGCCACACGCGAAGATCTTCATATAATCAGTTCCAGTCGCTGTCTTCTCTTTGGCAATGTATAACTGTAGCTTGACACAAACGAGCTTGTATGTTCACCTCAATTTATCACAAATATTTCGGCCTTTAGAGTGATAGTTAGAGCCAAAACTCAAAGCAAAAACTTAATAATTCTGGAAAAAGAAAGTGCTCTTTATCAAGTGCATCAACTCTTGATGAGATTGGTAAAGTAGAGTAAAGATGATATGCCTTTATGGTTGAAGTAGACTATTTTTATTTCCGCAAAAGGCTATCCCGACAATACTTCCCGTGCAGTTATTGAAAGTCTGCTGAATTAAGTGCCAAATTTGTTTTATCTAGGTGATCAGGACATTTACGGAGTCGATATTTTGTTGTGTTACGCAATTGGCTACAATAACTTTCGCACTATTCTTCACAATTTGAAGTGGATACAGTTGAATCATCTCACAAGCTAAAAACAAATGCAGGATGAGTATCTACCGCTGTCAAAAGAAGACAAAATCAAGTATAAATAAATCATTAGCAGAAAATATTTTAAATAACTGCATTAATTTAATCCACAGACCGAAGAGGAACTCATATCAAAACAAAAAATCATCAAATGGCAAGGGAAGCTCGATTAGATATATGACAACAATAAAAAAATAGAACTTTAAGCCTTTTTCAAATATATACCTGACAATTGGGTCTAATCAGTGATTGAAGGCTCAGGAGCCCTTTGATTGTTATCAGACACTTTATTTCTTTATATTGATGCCTTATTATTAAATCGAAAAGATTTGATGTTGTAAGTTTTGTTCTTTTAGATGAGACTCTTTAATTATATTTATTCCATTATTACAACATATCTTGATGCAGACCTCACTTGATATTAAGGAACTAATTCACGAACACTTCAAACCCATCTTCAATGCTTACGACACTGATGGCAACTCAACCCTTGAAAAGGAAGAACTTAGAAAACTACTCGCAGATTGCCTTGGAGTCGATTAGAAGACCATCAGTCAAGATCAACTCGATTGGCACTTCTCCAAAATCGATCTTAACGGAGACGGAAAAATCACCTTCGAGGAGTATTTTTCTCACTTCTTTGGAGAAAGAGCGGTTCAAGCAAAAAAAAATATCAAGAGCGAGAGCGAAGACGACCTCATTGATTTAGCAGAGTTTAGAAAGCTCATGGAGGACACCTTCAGACCGCTAAACATCACAATCACTGAGGAAATGGTGTCTTGGAATTTCAACAAGATTGACACGGACAGCAGCGGTCGTATTTCCTTCCAGGAGTACGTAAACTTTGTTAAGAAGTATAACTCATGATTATGGCTTAATCTTAGCATTAAATCTATCTAACTTCATTTCCTATCAATCTATGTGAATCACTTGACTGTTTGGAGGAGGGTTTGAAAAGTCATTGTTCTCATCACCTTTGAAACGTTTGCGTGGCTAGTTGCGATCCCCCTTATCATCCAAAGGACGACTACGCGTATCTTCCTCCTTGGTGACTTTGCAAGCATATTTCTACACGAACTTAAGTCGATGATATATTTCCTCTAGGAGGTCGTCTCTCACGAAGCCCTGTATAATGAAATGTTTACAGTTTTGAAGATATTGACGGTGAAGTCATCTTTGATTTCGATGAATCCAAACATTATAAGGGACTGCTGTATGTTTTTGACTTTATTTCTGAAGAGACGGTTGACTTCTCCAAGGTTGAATTTATAGCGTGAAATAAGTCGGTTACAATGATAGAAAAGAATGCCGTTTAGGAAATTGAAAGTAGAAGTCTTTCGATTGAGATCACGGGCGCGACTATTGCTGGTGACTTTATTGTAGTAGACTTCAATGATGTTACAGTTGGACAGATCCAAGGGTTTTTATAAGTCTATTATCTTTTCTGTTTTCACCATTGTGTCTATCTTGTCAAATATCTATAGATTACTTATCTACACTGTGCGGTGTTCGCTAATAGTCAAAGTCATCTTGAGTTCGTCTGATTTGAGATAGAGCAGAGAGAGGTAATTCTTCAACGAAAAATCAATAGATTCCATTAGCACTCCCTACTACAAACTCTATAATTGCCGCTTTTCGCAGCAAAACACATCGTTATGTCTGATACTCTCTTTGAGCTAAGGTTCTATCTGTCCTCCCTCATTAATAATATCGCGTAGGTTTGTCACAAACAAGAAATTATTAGCATTATCCTTGCGTTCATTGGCGATTTTGAAATACATTTTGTACTCTTCGTCAATGTATTTTTTTGAAGATTACATCGAGGGGTCTGTGACAGCGTTGTTCTCTAAGATGTAGTAGTAAGCACGATAGCAAAGAACCGCTTAGGAAGACTAACACTTTTCAATCACAAACACACGGCGATGCTAGCTATTGGATCCGAATTTGTTTATGTAGATGACGCGATCACCAATACGTAATGAGCCTAATTTTATGTTGCGACTGAATTACTTACGATCTTATATTCGTTTGCGATGAGCTCTCTTGGCCTCTTCCTTCCTCCTGCGTAGCTCGCGTTCTTCCTCCTTCTCCTTGGCTTATTTATCCTTGAGTTCTTTCTGCTCTTTTGTTTCTTTTGCAGTGTTGTTCTGAGGAGGTGGGACATTGCTATTATCCTTTTCTTCCTTCATGAAGTTAGTTTTGGTTTTCTCTTCATCTTTGATTTCTTCAAGCTGGTCAATGTTTTCCTCGACATAAGTTCTGAAAATGAGGAGATCAGTAATGAAATCGTTGTGATTGTCCCACAGATGCTGAGTATTGCCATTATCTTCAACTAGACAGTACTTCTCTTTGAAAGTGTGGTGAAAAACAATTTTGCAGTCCTTAGCTTGCAACAGTAAGCAGTTGTCCACTAATAGTCCAAACGCACTAAACACATACTCCAATTTTTCTTCTAGCATTTCTCTCAGAATGGAAAATTAATTAAATTTAGCTTTGGTCATTATTTTAGAGTTTTCACAGCATTAGTTACAAGATAGATTCGAGCATTATTCATGCAGTTTGGGTTGCGAACGATTCTCCATAAAACGACTATCAATTTCTTTAATGTCTAGGTTGAAAATCTGTAATCCTGATGCTTTTGACTTTGAGCCATTGCTAGAAACATCCAACAAATTAGATGTTTCTCCATACTGTCCAAAAATGAAAAATTTCTACAATCCGTTGTTAAAAGTAAATCCTGACTGTGGCAGATTGCTCACACTTCCTTTGAGCTTCACCCAGTTCCAACTCACTTAATTGATGTTATATAGCCAGAATCCAGGGTCTGAAATTCGTTAATCTTGAACTGTATTTTCTCCTCCCCATAAAATCAAATATTTTTATGCAAGACTGGCAAAGCAGGCGACTCGTGGCGACGGAATCGAATTTGTTATGATTTACTTTATCCATACGTCAGGCCGAGTGCTCATAGGTCTGTACAAGAGCTTCAGCTAAATAACAAATATTCTACCTGGTAAAAATCATTTAACAGCACGCTACTAGTAGTAGTGCCCTAGCTAACCTACCTTTCGCCGCCAAACAAGTAAATATGATCACCCAAGGAAGCAAGAGCTGGCTTAAGCCTACTTGTAATTCTAAAATCATAGCTGTTCTCCTCAATCTGCACCCATAGTTTGTTCTCTATGCGATAGACATGCAAATCATTAAGGTTATTACCTTGAGTGCGTCCTCCATACAGAACGATCATGCTGCGTTGATAAATTACCATTGAGGCATGATCCCTACTTAAAATAGTGCTTACCTGGGAGGAGGTGAGTAACCCTTGAGTTCCTGGCGCTTCCAGTTATAGGACTCGAGATTAAGACACCACAGTCCGATAATATGAGTACCGTTTTTGTAATTGCTGCCTCCGAAGAGATACATCATGTTATTGTAGATTATAGTGGCGTGAGCATAGATGTAGCTAAAGGAGTTATTATTGAGAAAGTTGGTTACAGTCTTCGTCCAGCACTTTCCCTGAATGTTGTAGCGGTATATCATACGCTGCTAGCTAATATGATCCTAGCATTCCTCACGAGGCAGGCCTCCATAGACATAGATGGATGATTTGTGGTATATAGTGGAATGGTATTTTCTTTGGCACGGCTCCTCCCCTGTGCGCGTCTCTGATTACTTATTCCAACTGCCAATACAGAGTGGTTCTATTGCCAAGCTGTCTGCTAATTCGGCTGCACTCATTGTTTAAATAAGCTAAAGATTATACTAAACTGAGTCGAGTTAATGAGGTAATGAGGATGATAATTTAAATTAAAGTGAAATATTGCTGATTATATTGGGACCATTGGTGACTTCTTTTCTTGGGCAAGAGAAACTGATCTTTAAGTAATAGGAACAAAAGAGCAATAATTAATCATTTTTTCTTGCTCTTGGATGTGGCGTTCGATACTCGTGTGGGTGTTAATGTCTTTTGTGCAATCTTCTTATCAGCATACTCTGATGCATTGGACTTGCGACAACTCGGTACTGCGCTGCTAGGTATCTTGTCATAGTTATTATTATCCTTTTTATTTCCGACTTCCTCAATAAAGAAGTTATTGAGGTACTCCTCTCCTCCGCTCCTCTTCTTGACCTGGTGTTCGTTTTCCATTTTGTTCAGCTTTTCCAGCTGTTTTTTTATCTATTTATAGAACTATTGCTTCATTTTGGTTTGATTCCCATTTTTTTATGATGCTCTGGAGGGTCCATTGCTAGGCTAGTCTCTACGGACAGCTTTGCTGTCCTTCCCGTCTGTACGAGGCCGGTAAAATTTCTCAAGCAGTTTTGAAAAATCTTATAGCGAGGCGAACTTGTCAAAACAAAAGAACTCCTCTTTTTTGATTTGTTTATAATTGAGAGAATACTTACTAATAGCATTTTTAAGCAGGCTGAAGGCGTTGAAGAAGTATACCTGTGCGCTGGAATTTTCAATACTAAACTAGTAGTGCTCTTTCAAGCATGACTTGATGTAGTTGAGCTCGTTTATTTGCTCGATTATTTCTTCTTCTTTTTTCTTAAAGATCCTTTGAAGGTATTCTTTGTTTTCCTGCTCTTTTTTGAGGATAAGTTTTTAAAGTTACCTAAACTCTTGCTGGATAAGCTGTTCATGTATTTCATAAGCCTGCTCAATTCTTGATTTGTTTCCCTTGCAAGTAGCCATGTTCCTGTCGATGTCCTCAATGCGCTTCTTGGCCTCTACTTTGTATTCCGAGTTGAGATGTGTGATGTTAGGAAGTGCATCCGTAATTGAGCATACATTGTGGTTTTTTTGTTATTTCATGTGTTTATACATGCACTGCATGCACATCACCATGCTTTCCTGCTCGCAGTAAAACATCAGTGACTACTTGTGCAAGTTGCATTTCACTTCTTGCAAACTCTATCCGGCCCGACTGCGGTTTTCTCCTCCACGCTGTGAGTCATGACTGGCCTTGCTACCGCCGCGATCCTTTGACTATGGAGTCTTGCGCTAATTATAGATATTGCTCCTACGCTATGTATAGGACATCATTTTGAGTTTACTTTAGCTTAATTTTCCCTGACCCTAATGAACAGGCTGTTCCAGTTCATGCTCACTAAGTTCAGAGCTCTCCATATTGACAAACAACAGTTTTTAGTTTTATCGATTGATCAAATTTTGAATGTTAAGAGTAATTGTGTTTTTATGGCAGACTGGACAACATATTCTGAACTTAGCATCAAGGGGAGGGAGACCCTCTGGGATTTTGATTTTTTAAGCACAGTCTAGACATAGTTCGTGCTCGCAAATGAGCTCAAGAATGGTACCTGCTTATCTTTTGCAATTTAAACACAGCGAAGTCATATTATAAATGCAGAAGCAATAACAATTTTAAAGGCTACTGATAACAACCATTGCTTTGACCTCAATATACAATAACTATTAATAACGGTTATAAAGATAGCACTAATAACTAAAACATCTACTTCGAGGAAAGGAACTCTGAATTTAATTTGCTTTGCCTTGCCTTTTCCTGCCTCTTTGATAATGGACTTTGTGAGAAATATGTAACTTGTAATAAAATTAATGTACAAGCAATCAACTAAGGAATAAATAATCAACAAATCAAAAGACTTTTATCGCAATCTCGTCAAATAGGCACGCCCACAACCCTTTGCTCTCAACATATCCCTCACCTCCAACCCTTTTCTCAAGGACAGAGATGCCTTCAAGTTTTTAAAATTTCAGTTGGCAGAGTTTAACAAGCGCATTGACAAAGGAGAAGTTAAGGATACCTATGAGATTTTGTCATTTCAAAAGCTTCACTCAATGCTGTCAGATTTGGCACAAATAGATACGAGATAGGACCAAATTACCGCATTATAGCAGTTAAGCGTTTGGCAAAGAGAGCAGCAAAGACTCATCCAGCAGAGATATGACCAAGGAGTCATCAGATACACCATGAACAAGGAGTATAGAGATGTCATGAAAGTCATTAATGAGAAAAAGGTGGATGAAGAGTAGGAAGAATTATAGATACCATTTTATCTAATCTAAAGGATTTTAGAACCCTATCGAAATAATCAGAGAACTATTCATCAATAGTTGGAAAATCCTGCTAAAAGATTGAAATAGTACAAGAAAAAATCAATAAAGATCGCTATCTTTGGAGATAATAGGGAGGAAGTCAAACCACCAAGAGTACTCTACCCAGTTCCACCAAAATATTAACCAAAAGAAGAGGAGCATGAAGAAAAACCAGTGGAGCCCGGACAAGAAGGAGCTCCACTTCCGCCTGTTTAAGGACAACCTCCACCACCTTAAGGACAGCCTGTCTAAAATAAGGAATAAAACCAGCCTAATGAAGGTCAACAAGAAATGGGTGGATTTGGTGAATAGCCAGAATAACCTGATGATGACTAGCCTCCTGAATAAGTACCCGATAAATTGAAACCTAAGCACCCTATATACAGTGAGGCTATTTCACAGGACACTGAAAAGAAATATAAATAAGGCTACCAATTTTACCTTGGAAATGATAGTAAGTAATAGCGCAGAATGTAGTTGAGATATATCAGGAGATACCACGATAGTTTGCGAAAACAGAAGGAGGATGCTATGCAAATCGATATTGCTCATGAATGGGCAAAAAAAAAATCCACCATCACCAAGGATATGCAGAAAAGATTGGAGGAAATGAAACTCAAACCTAGCCATGTTCTCAGCAAGTAGCCTCCTCCAATTGAAGAGAAAATCGCTTTGCAAGATGAACTAAAGTTTGGATTTACCACACTGGCTAGAAACAAACCAAAAACTAGTAATTAATTTGACCTTTCTTATAGCTAATTGCCTCCTATTAACCAAACTTTTGATTAAAAAAGTATTAGGAGGGATCGTCTGAATTCTCTCAAGCATAAATTCGGTAAGTTGCTCAATCTTGGTGAGCAATAGGAGAGGGAATCTGCACCTTCTCTGTGCCAATACTCAGCCCGCCGCAGAGGTCTTTCTGAAATAATTCGTAATCACAGTCAATCTAAGGAAAGATTGTTCCAGCTGTAATAAATCAGTGAAATAAAGGATAAGCTGACAAAGGTGAAGATAAACATCAACATAAAGGCTCTATCAAAAGGCTTAGTCCTACCATAAAATGAATAGTACTTTGCAGCTACGGAGAGACAATACCCCGGAAAGGATTTACCCAGCAATCCTAATCTGGTGGAAACAAAGAAGAAAAAAAAGAAAAAGAAATGATTAATCTTAAGTTTGAACTGAATATCAACACTCTATGAATTATGATATTATATAAAAAGTTGGGCATTTATAATTATAGTCGTGAGACAAAAACTTGAGGAACTTATTAATTTAATTATAGGGATGGATCCAGGCTCTGATTGGAAACAACATCTCAAACAGCAGATCTATATCAACAACTATAATGCGATGAGAGATCACTATTAATTCAACTTACAAGAACGCTTCTCTATCGAATCAGTAGTAGAAAAAGCCAGTCTCATTTTTTCAGCTTCAACTATTGTTTCATAAGTTTTCGAAGATCCCCTTCCGGACTATTCTAATCACAATGAAAATTCATTCTATATTCCTGTAAATCATAACGTGGACTTGATCAATGAGGTTGACTTTACTCTTCCTTTCCTTTAGAAAATGAATCCAAATGCCAAATAGCTTGTACTGAAAGATTTCCAGCGTGCCTTAAAAGATAGGTTGGCAAAAAAGCAAAAATAGTTGAATTGGTAGTGCATATTAAGGAAATTTCTTTGTCCTCTAGATTAAATCAGCAAAATTAGTTTATATATGGAGTTATTAAGGAATGGCACTTAGCATCTATAAACATACCGCATCAATTTGGCAGACTAAATGAGTTCTTATCTTTTTTTAGAGCATATTAGTAAATCTAAAAGATATGTACGTGGGCATGGACCATAGTTTATAAGTGTGTCAGATCGTGATGACAACAACAACCAGCATGTAAAATAAAATAAGGATCTTTGTAAAATATGCTGCCTCTATGGCTGTGTATTTCATAAAAATAACCAATAGCAAGATAACTCTAAATAACAAGTGAATTTTGAAGAAAGAAACACCAAAATCATTAAAAGCTACCTTTGCTTTTACAAACAGTTGACAAAAATCCAGAATGAGGATTATTCATCATAGTTTACTTGTTCCAATAGGTGCTTTAAAAAATTAAATCTCGCAACTTATTAAGTTTTGCTCGAATCGTATTCCGAGACATCAGTCGATCAAAATCGCATGATCGAAATGGGAAGACAAATGTATCTATTTTAACCGTGCAAAATATCTAAGATGACTCAGATATCCTGCCGACAGGTCTTTATGTACCTAGTCATAAATTACCCGCTTCCTAAAATGTGCAATACCTTGGGCTTGTCAGAGGTTGATTATTTAAAATAAAAATCGAAGCCAAAAGTAAGCCATAAACGCAAAAGATGCAAATGCCGCAAAGGGGATTGCCGCTCAAGGAATTGTCGTTGCTACAGAAACGGCAAGTAATGTGAATCCATTTGCAGGAACTGTTATAAATCACCAAATCACAAGTTTAAATGTAATAATAAAGCTATCAATATGGAAAGGTCCAAGTTTGTACGTGTGGGCAAGAGAAATAACAACCAACTCACTTTATATACAATGAGATCTTTAAAAAAGGGTGACCTTATATTTTGGCTGTCCGGCGAAAGACTAACTAGACCCCTAGATGAAATTCGTCATCTTCTAGCAGAATAACCTGAGAAACCTTAATGCAAATACGTCCATGACTTGATCAGCACTCTGCGCATTGGCAGCAAATATCGTTTTCTGCTACACTCAAATTCGTTAGTAGGAAACATTGAAATCGTTAGCAAATAAGTGAACAATTAGCGATATTGGTTTTTCTATGCTAAGTAAAGGATAAAGCAATTCGATGAACTGTTTTATCCCTGCCACTGCAAATCCCTTTCATTTCCCCGAGACCAGCATTTCTGATTTAAATAGAGTACATTGTTTTTGATAACTGTATTGATTAATTATTATCTAATGAAGAGAACTCTCGGTATTTCCCGCAGCAAGTATGACGTCCTGCTTAACCTTAAATGCAATCAGACTCGCAAAAAGAATATGTATGTAGTGTGGGAATTTAGTTTCAAATATATAGGCAAGGAAGATGACATCTCTGAGAGTAATGTAGTCTTCACTCAGACGACCTACAGTCACACAACAAAAATTTAATATGCGACACATCCAAAAATTCAGCCCATAGCATCGATACTGCGGATAGCAATCCCATTAGTTTGGATGTCTATGAAACAGCTAAGCTTCATTTGCATGAGGTGGGATAGTTTCGTACGATGGCTCTGACTCAGGTAAAAAGATGACTTCGGAAATAAAGATGAGAATGGGGTCGTTCAAGTAAAGCGACATAAAGGTATACGACGACAATATCAGCAAATTTTCAGCAAAAGCGGTCGATGTATTTTTTTAGTCAATCTAGAATTTGGTGAAAAGTGAGAAGATCCTTAGTAGCATGAAACTAATGAAGGGCAGAAACTAAACTGAAGAGAAGTGTATACCCATGCTTATCTAGTTTATCGCAACATGGAGCGATCTTTGGGTATGGAAATCAGAGAAGTTAGTCGTGCCCTTCGAACACAGGAAAAGGAGTACTTTGACAGATTGAGAATGTATTAAACCGGCACTCTCAACGCAGCCATTCAACTGCGATAGGAAGATCGTTAAAAGATGAAGGATTAATTTGATGAAATGTAAATATGCTAAACAGAGCTCAGTGAAAACGTAGAACGGAATAAGCAAATCACCGACCTCGCCAAATCAATTAACCAGCTCTCCGGCATCTATAAACAATTGAATGAACTTGTCATTGATCAATGCTCACTCATCGACAGGATTGACTTCAACATTGAGGAGACCTTGGTACACATGTAAAAGGGGGTGGAGCATCTAAGAGGCGCAGAGTAAAATGCATCGAGCCCCTGTGCTTAAAAATGCATGTTTATTCTGATTTTGTTAATTTTGGCGATGGCAATAGTAATTGGGTTCAAATTGTCAAAATGATCATAATGGGCTTCTTATTTGCCAGTTCTATATTTTGTCATAATAATTTAGCTAGCCATGACAGAACAGAATGAGGACGCCAAATCTGATATGATCTCCGTGCAGGAAAACCTACTTGATTGCTGGCAGGAGGGGGAAGACTTGCCCAGTAATGTTACTGTTGACAGTATGCATTTCTCCGAAGACTCATTGCTGATTACTCTTGATAGCCATCACCATGAAAGCTACCAGAAACCTAAAACTGTGGCATAAGAGCCTGAATAAACTGAACAACCTCAACACACAACTCAAGGAGAAAAAATGGGCGGTCTTCAATACTGGCCAACTGAGGGAAATGATGTGAATTATGGTTGCTGGAAGATTCATCAAATTAAAGAAGTCTCATAAGAAAATACTTCTATCCAGGAGAATGAAATTAAGCAAACGACACAAAGCCAGTTCACTGCCAAATAAATAGAATTTGAAGTGGATAAATATCCTCTGGGTCAATTTAGTCAAAAATTATAATAGCAGAGATAAATTACATAAGAAGGTCAAGTCTAAACTGAACAAACAGACAAGGAAAAAGTGGAAGATCTTGGTTCAATTGGAGAGCAGAAAATCAACACTCTGACTGAATAAAGTGAAAAAGAACATCTTGGCATGATGGATAAACTTCAAGACCAGATTGTTCACAAAGACCTTCAGGAAACTTAAATAGCTCTCCCCTAAATCATCTAACCATTGAATGAGCTCATTTCTATTGAACAATTTAATCCTTAAAGCCAGATTGAAAATTATCCACAACATATTGAGGAGCAAGTTGTCAATGAGATATTAGAACAGCCGCCGGCTCCATAGTAAGAGAATCCTAAGACTGATGAGAATAAGGAAGAACCGATGGAGATTGAGTTTATTGGTTTTCGAAAGATAACTTACTAAGAAGAATGTATTTTAACATTGGATGAAGATCACAAAGGTGGAAATACAGAATAGCCAATGGAAATTGAATCACAACCAGTGGAGGTGGAAGAAGCGAAATAATGTTTTTTCTCTTCGCAAAATTTAAAGCACATTTCATAATAGAATCCGTACAACTAAATTAATTAAAAAGGACCTGCCCACACGCTGATATAGCCCATCCTTATGCCTGAATCTGAGCCTCCAATGAATGAATCCATGATATCATCAAACTTGTTTACTTTTGGAAAGGAGCATCCAAACTAATAAAAAAAAGAAGGGCCAAATATACTTGAGGAACTTCAGGAAACAGAGTCCGTCTATTTACCGGATGAAATACCAAAGGATCAAAATCAAGTTCTGAATAATCCTGAAAAATAAAAAAAACCTGAAGAGATTTAAAATAATATCCAATCCTCTAACCTTGCCCTTGAAACATAGAAATTAGCTTTCCCATAACGCAATTTCCTCACCACAATTTATGATTTTACTCTTCCTGAAACTCTATCCTCAGTTGTTCCTCTTCCACCTTCATGTCCAGTTATCAAGAAATAATATTCAATGAATTAGGCAGAGACATGCGATAGAAATGAATCTTGTGATCGGGATTTACTATCTTGTAAATTTGATTAAACTGAGATCGTTTAAGATCTGAGATATGAAAAATCAAACATGCAGTAGAAGCATGATCAGCCCAATTAACATTCTCAAAGATAGGTTGTCAGCAAGATTTAAGCAGTCCTTGATTCCCATGAACAGATAACAGAGCAAGCCTAGCCTTCTGCACCAATATCACCTTAAAATAATAGTCATTATGTTCTTATTGAGTAAAACCACTTAGAATAGAACCATGCCGATGGGCCATGCCTTCAGACATAAACATCAACAAAATAGATATAAGCTCGTAACAGATTAATTGTTTCAAAAGTAGTTGAATTCTTGCTGCCAGCCTCGACTTAAAATCATACTAAGTTGATTTAAGCTGAGCTTAGTATTTCCAGCAACATCAACAACGATGAAAACATTTAGCCTCTTCAAAAACAAGAAAATTTAAAAGAAACCGAATTCAAAATAGAGTCAGCTGCTAACTAATATTTAATAAACTGCCATTTGACCTAATAAGACCATAAGAAATTTGAGTAAATCTTAACTCCTTATGTCCAGCTCAAATTTCTTATTGAGCCCCTCAATGCAATTGGGTCTTACTTATGCCAAAACGGTCTCATTCTAATAGCAGTAACCAACTTAATCACCCGCGATTCAAAAACTGTTTGGCTGGTGCAATATATTTATGAGTATCTGTCAAAGGCCTTCAATATTGAAAAATACCAATAACTATTTAAAAGAGAGATGGAGAAAGCCAATCAAATATTTATAAAATCATTAGACAAGATGTTGATCGGAAGCCAAGTTCAATAAGACAGCAAATAGGAACCAAAAGAAGAACCGATCAAACGGAGATATCAAACCACTTAGTATATATCGATCAATACGAATAAAACAAATCACCATCAGCAGACTTCCAACAAAAAATTGGTCCTAAATTCGAATTCAATGAACATCAATGAAAAATTAGGGCCCTACAAAGAGACATAGACTAAACTTTCGCAAACCAATTAAAAACTGATAGATGTGCAAGTCTCACCAGTTGATATCAACAAACATGAATAAAAAACAGTGCAAGTACGAAGATAGCCTGAACAGAGACAATAATAGATTGAATAAAAGCAAGTTTCCCCCATAAGCAAACACAAAAGCTCTTCAATGATGTCAATTGGCCAAAAGGAGGGCAAAGCAGACGATATCTTAATCAAATTATCATAAAAACTGCTAAAAGAGGAAGAGGTGAAAATACAAGCTTCTAAAAAAAGATAAAGTTCAATCAATGAGAATGATCATAAGAAAGACAGTAAATATATTGGTCCTGAAGCCAACAATGCCTAATCGTCAAAATTCAACGAACTCTATGAAAAATACAAACGCATCAGATAGAATCGATAAAGCAAATCCAATGAGGGAAATAAAATAGCCAGTCCGTAAATTTATAAATCAGACCAGAAGCAGGGTGATTCGGTGGAACACGTCATCAAAAAGGTGCAATTTGTTCAAGATCTTAGAGATGATGAAAGCAGAGACGAAGAGGAGAGCCATCGCAAAAAGAAAAAGCAAAGAAAGAGCAAGAACAAGAAGGATTCATCAATTGAAGAAAGCGACTATGAGTAGTGCAACCAAAAGGACAAGTTGAGAAGGCGAGCACCCGCAAAGAAGTGATCACATTCCATTATCTTTAAGTATTATAGTTAAGTTAGCCTATTAATGATGATGATTGGCAGATAATTATTTATTATAATTTTTATTAATAAAATCACTAACAATAACCTCGATGCTCCGCCCCTCACATAAAGGTGCAGCTGTATTTCAAACGAGCCATTCAAATAGGAGAGCAAGCGATACTACTCAGTTTACTCCTTCCAAAACCAGCAAATACGATAATTACACTCCAAGGAAAAGGTACATGAAACAGCAATAAATACTAGACGACTATCGCTAAGAGCAGATTTGTCATACAGCAGAGCAGCCACCATTCCACCTTCAACATCCGCTGCAATTGTCTCGATAGAAAAAATAGCCGACTGGCAAAAGGGATATGATGCATATAACTAATGATAATCATACCGCCAAACAAGAACCCTCCAAAGATTAATTAATCAATGTATACTAAATAAAGACAGACAATCCTTTCAATGACTGCAGGTATTCCCTAAATAGTGCTGCGGCAAGTGTTCGCAAAAACAAATTCATATCCAATATAGGGGGTAAAGCAGTCTGCCAAAGGTTATGCTTTGATGGAGTTGAAAACCAAGACTTCAGCAACATTGCTCAAATAAAGATCAAAAAACATCCAAATTAAAAAAAGCAAGTCATTGGAAATATTGAAGATGAGCTTTGCCTTACTCCGAGAAGATTGGGAAAAATAAGAGAAAACCATTATTCGGATGTCAATTAAAAACTGACTGTGCTGCAAGCTAAAATGAGCAGATTTTAGAAGATGACGCCTAAAAGATGTTCCACTCCCAAAAATAGTCGGGTCAACCATATTCAGTTTGCAGAACAAACAGCCTACTATGATTTGGAGCAGGAGCAGTAGAGCATCATTAAAAGCGAGGCAAGCTGCATTTCTAAAAGATAGCATGAACTAATGAGTCGTGTGAACTTACGCCGATTGGTTGAGGAGGAGTAGTGTGAGACCGAAATCGAAGTAATTCAAGATCTCAGTTTCAAAATCAGCAACAAGCTGCAGTCCATCATTCGCCACTTCGGATGATGCTGTTATTGATAAGATTTAATATTATGTGATCACTAAATATATGAACAAGCTTAGCGGATAACCTCTTTCAGCTTATCGCTGTTGGTTAGGTAAGAATTAACTGCCGAAACTTTGCTCTTCCATTTCTTGAGGCAACTGTGTGTATGACCAATACCCTTAAGCCACTTCCACAATTATTTCAGAGAGGGGGAGGATGGTTATTGGCCTGTGATCTTGAATTGCATTGATTTTATGCTGCTGATAAATTCCTGACTCCTCCGTATTTCTTTTTCGAGTTCTATATTAATCTTGGTGGTTTCGTTGAGATTAATCGCTGCTAAGTTGAATTGATTGTGGTGAGCTGATTCATCGATATTCTTATTTTTATAATCTTTAATATTTTCCTTTTGACTTTATTATATTTTATGAACGGATTTGTCGAGTGATCGGCCCGCTGTACTATTTTTGCGATTCTATGCTTAGCGTCTTCCTTCTTCGACTCTCTTTAAATCATCTTCCCTCCTCTCTTACTGCTTTTTTATTTGTTCCTGCAATTTGACTTTGGCCACAACCAACTCATTCTCCAATATTGTATTTTTAGTGAGGGCTAATTGTATTTCATTGGTCAAGTCACTCACAGCCTTCTCGAAGTAGATTAAATCAGACTTATTTTTTTCCTTTATTTTTACAATTTAGGCGTCCTTTTTGTTCAACTCTATTGTTAATGTTTAAGTGACCTGTTCAGATTGAGCGAGCTTACTCTTAAGAAATGCATTCTATTCGATCAACTCTTTACTGATCTTGATCTACTCACGATGCTATCGTTCATTATACGGTGAAAATTATTATTGCTGACTCTATTTGTGGTTGAATGTGCTGCAGGACGGAGAATATTGACGAAATGTTGGTCGTAAATGAGATTTACGCTCGTTAGAATTGGCTCCAGGTGATCTCCTCTCGATTAGTTTGGAGTGGTTGGAGTAAGAATCAAAATTATTGTCTTCTTTAGGGTTAAACTCATTGGCTGTGAAATTAGCGAGGTAGTTGTATTTTGCTTCCCCCTGCCTTTCCATCTTGGCTCTAATTGATCTCAGTTCGCTCATCTAACGTTATTATAAAGATAAAAACAGTTAATTGTGTATAGTCTTTGATTGATGATAAAATATAGTACTATTATATATCAATAAGGTTCATGCCCAGTAAATATTCCCAAAAGGAAACACTGTAGGGTACGAGACATAGGAAAATCCTATTTAATTGCCTCCAAATGAATAGTAAGGCTGATTTATTTGGGGAAAATAGTTAGCGACTGGGCTATCGTAGCAACCATCTATATTATCTTCTGGTAATGGATCTTTCTCCTCTTGATTTCTGATAGTACTTTCCTTAGCTTACTCCACCTTGAGAGGAATGAATGTTTCTTTCTAAAGGCTCGCATTGAGTTGACTGGCCTTCTCACAAGATGGCATTTCTTCTATCATCCTCTCTTTAATTTCTTTCAATTTGAGTTCCTTAGATTTCTTTCTAAGTTCAGCATTGGTTATCTGTTTCTTAAGTTGCTTCATAATTTTAAGGATGAGGTATTACTCTCTTTCCTTTTTACTAACACGATGCTTGCTCACAATTGAGTTATATCTATTTTTTATCATGTGCTCAGTGCGGGAGTTATCCAAAGCTGGCACAATCTTGCACCATCTCTTTCCGTTGTCAAACACAAACTTAAGAATGGCTAGATCCTCAGAAGCAGTCCACGATCCCCTCTTTTTATTTGTATCCAAGTGATTCAGCCATCTCTCTCTGCAATGTTTAGGTGATTTAAATATTTAATAGTTTGAGTTGAAAAATATATTTTTGGCCACCTAGTTCCATTTCCCACATTACTAGTCCCTCACAGCCTTAACCAGAAGTTAATCCTCTTCAGGAGTCCAAGATATTTTTGCCTGAGGTTTGATCATATTTAAAAACTGGAATCGCAAAAACTCTGGCTGTTTGTTGAAGAAGACGGCAGATAGGGTCTACCAGTGACTTGATATCTAAATATGAATTAAAAGGTACGAGTTCCTGATGCTACAGTTCTAAAAAGTAGGTATAGAATATGATGAACCAAATAAAGACCCTTCTTTAATTCTAATTCCAATTCTGTGGATCTTGTGTCAATTCATGAGTGGTTTCATACCTAAATAGTTTGACTTGTACTTGCTGACAATTGAATCAAATATTTTTAGAATTCTTTAGCAATCAACACCCTATATTTTAAAAGGCTGCAGATGATATTTTTGGTGCTGCATTTACAATATTTTTGAAAATTAGTGACTTTGCTGCACACGCAGGACTAAATCATAGAAAGGCTTGACTGATTCACTCATCTTATTAATATAAGTCCTCCAGAACGGTATGAACTTAATATCATCACAGCTTTAATTTCCATTCAAGGTAGAAACAATTCCATTTTTTAGCAGAAATAAGACCGATAACTTAAGCAAACTGATGTACAACTTTATAAATTTACGGGAGAAGAAGATTTATCCTTGCTGTTTCTGCTAAATTAGGTTTTGGAAGGCCTTCGAATTTGGCATATAATGCATATATTAATGGCGTACTGGGAAGAATATCAAAAATGAGTACTTTTAACTTATAAATAGTTATTCACTCAGTTTGTAAGAGATAGCAGATGATTAATGACAGGACGTCGCTCCCATATTTGTGCAAAAATATTTGAAAATCAACACATTAATTTTCTAATCAGTAAGCAACATCAAATGATAATTTCATATTTTTAGACAGCAGATGAATAGATCATCAATATTAGCATTTTTGCTGGTTGCCACCAGATTTTGAGACTATTATCTGCCAAACTATTTTCTTACCTTTGATAATGTTTTATTTTTTGCAAGGATAAGGCAACAGCTAAATTAATATTAGATCAAAATGAGATATTGTAAGCAATCAATATTTATGCTGATTGATTATGGCAAATAAACTGTGTTAGATATTTAATTTAAATATTAATAGAACATTCAATTAATGATAAGATAAGGTAGGATCATATTTGACTCAAAAGATATAAAAATTGGCAAAATGGTCTCATTATGATTATCCTTAAGTGCAGGTGGCAAATGTATGCAAATTTGTGTATTGAGGGGTTGGGGTTGGGGTTGGGGTTGGGGTTGGGGTTGGGGTTGGGGTTGGGGTTGGGGTTGGGGTTGGG
>Ga0302188_10001203_pt1 | contig 20723 bp, 10 predicted proteins | sample II_Bog_E2_1_FD_198783 | JGI IMG/M metagenome (GOLD analysis project Ga0302188, IMG submission 198783) | Peat permafrost microbial communities from Stordalen Mire near Abisko, Sweden - II_Bog_E2_1 | ecosystem: Environmental > Terrestrial > Soil > Wetlands > Peat | place: Sweden: Abisko...
AAAAAAAATGAAAAAACTCATGCGGTTAAATCTATTGTGTTCTTCAATTTTGTGGATAAGTGTTTTTTGTTTTTGTGTTCTTTTGTAACTTTTGTGGTTATATATTTTTATCTTTCTTCTTCTTCTTATTATTACTAAGTTTTACAAAGTATAAATTCAGTCCAAAACCTTAACTAAACGACATTGATTTACAATTTATAACTGTCTTCATCAAAAGATTAATTTTCAGAAGTCTCGAACCTGAACACGAAATATTGAACGTATAACATATAGTACAGACCGCTGATTTAATATTTTAAAAGAGGTGCAAAGTGATTAATTGTTTCAGGGAATAAATAGATATAACTTGCAACTAAAATCAGAATATGGAGTGTAGTGTCAATTCCAATTGTAGCAATATATTTTGATTCATTCGTGTTAAGATATTTCTGCTTGAATTTCCCTGTAAAGAAATCAATTACAAAATGCAAGCTCCCATTTAACATACTAAATGCAAGTCCCTGTAAAAAGGTTAATCCCAATGCCAAAGGACTTAAAACAATAAACACGAGTGTATAGATACCTGCATGTTCCAAAAGAGCATTCATTTTCAATGCTTTAAGATTGCTTAATTTACGGCCTTGAAGAAAAAAATCTCCAATGGCATGCATGATGATTAGGATAAGAATTCTGCCCATAATGTCCTTATTGAATAGTCTGCAAATATAGAAAACTATTCAGTCAAATTCAATTATTTTAAGTGTGAATAGACAATAGTTCGTTAAATATATAGTTAAATAATTTAAATCCGGTAAAACAGAATACTTCTTAATTAATTTAACATAAAGAAAATCAGTATCTATAGATTAAACAATTAATTAACAATATTTTAAAATCAAATAATGTAACTCATCTTACCAATTATTAAGCAGTCCTGAAACAAGAGTACAAAACTCAATAAATGGGCATGAATTTTTAACAGAAATTTTTATGCTGTATATATTATCCCTAATTCTACTTTACCAAAATAAAGAACGAACCACATCGAAGATTCCGATTCATCGGAAAAAGTTACAATAGTACACAACAGAACTCATATTTTCAACCATCTTCCTAAATAATAATCTTAAAATACCGTCAGGTATTTTACTTTTGTGTATTTTCTTCTTTTGTATTTGTATGCTTTTGTATCCTTTTGTGACTTTTGTGGTTTTAATTATTTGTTTTATTGTAATTTAGTAAAGTAGAACTAATTGTATAAACTTTAAACAAATGGGTAGATATCTAGATTATGGAGAACAAAGATTCCGTAATCAGTTTATACAAAAGTTTGATTTTATGGAATTCAATCGAGAACTCACTGCTGCTTATTTTGGCAAACGTATTCTATTGCATATAATCCTGGCCATATTGATAAGTAAGGGAAGAACAGGTTACTTTAAAAGTTTTTTGGTCTGGTTCTGATTGAGTTCCAATTTTCTTAAGAAATACAGGCATTTTCTGCTATAGTAAATTCAAAATCATTAAAGAGATATATTCTTGTAATTGTAAATCGAAAAACAAATCAATAAAGGAAAATGACGCAACGATTGAACTTCTCAACTGACTAAAAATGAAGCCTTAGAGTTTTAATGTATTATCATTGAAGATTTCAGATGGAGTTTAATTTCAGAAATATAAACAGGCAGCGGAATTAAATCAATGCCAAGCCAGACATCTAGATAAACTCTATTTTCACTTCAATACTTCGCTTACAACAATTAATATAGTCAAAGGGATGCACATTGCTGACGAAAATAATCGAAATAAACCCTTTCTGTTTCAGACTATAAAGTGCTGTCTAATAATACTTTTTCTTAAACTGATTTATCAAGGCTTTTGGTACTAAACCGAATACAATAAAAGTCATCCCATTTTAAAAAACTTCTCTAATTCGTCATTAAAGCAGATTAATATTAAATTTTCCTAACGAACAATTGAAAATGATTAAGACTGATAAAAACTTGCTAATTATCAAAATCAATATAATCTTTGGTGTTAATTAACAACGGAATTAAGAAGAGCTTAAAAGATTATTGTTACGAAATCATTTTTTTTCTTTCTGTTGAGAGCTCTTAATTTCACGGTCAGAACTAAAAATGAAATGAAAAGCAGTAGTAAAAGGCAAATTGTAAATGAATAAAATGCACATGTTTTCCGTTGTTCATCCACTTATCCCTTTTTCTTATTCCTGTATTCAGATGGTGAAACGCCCATTGTTTTAGTAAAAATCCTGCTAAAATAAAAAGGGTCGTCAAAACCAATCATTATTGAAATTTGGTTGATTTTCATATCCGAAAAATCCAAATAATGACAGCTTTGTTGTATTTTAAGTTGTGTAAAATAATTTAAAGGTGAAAAACCGGTTTTTTTTTGAAACAGAGTAGAAAAATGTGATACTGAAAACCCGACATAGTCTGAAATTTCTTTCAGCGTAAGCCGTTTATTTATATTTTCACGCATAAAATGAATAGCATCGTCTGTAAAATTATGATTATTTTCTTTCACAGAAAGGCTCTCACGGTAAGCGCCAAGAAATTTTAATGAACCTAAGAAATGGAAAAGGCTGGTAATGCTATAATCCAGGTTGTTTTTACTATATCCGTTTTTAAGCGTCGAAAATATCTCCTCAAACAGATTTAAACGATCCTCAATTCTCGAGTCATTTTGAGGACTGACCGGTGTGGGTTTATCTAATCCTTCCGAAAAGAAACCGGCTTTTTCTCCATCAAAATGAAGCCAGTAAATTGTCCATGGATTATTGCTGTTGCATCCATAAGCATGGGCTTTTCCTTTAGGAAGAATGAAAAAATGTTCGGGATTTACCTTTTGGTGTACACCATCAATTTCAAACCACCCGACTCCATCGATGCAATAAATTAATATAAACTGTTTAGCCTCTTCTTTTGTCCTTTTTCTGAAATGAAAATTCGCTTTTGGATAATAGCCAATATCAGTAATATGAAGTAAACTTCCTAATGCATCATTTTTCAAATCTTCAATAATAGGCGCCGGGATTACAATAGCTCTTTCTCCTAAAAATCCGCTTTTTAATCTTGCCATTTCTTAGTCATTTTTAGATTTAAAATTCAAAAGTAATTAAAATGGATTCATTTTCAATTAGTATCGTGAAATAATCCATGTAAATAGTAATATATTCTATTAAATTGATCGGAAATATATCTTTACTTTGTACCGTTAATCAATCTAAATTAAATTATGGATAAATTTAATAAGACTTATATTTTTGGAATTTCACTGGTTTCAGCCATGGGAGGATTATTGTTTGGTTATGATTGGGTCGTAATTGGAGGAGCAAAACCTTTTTACGAACGATTTTTTGATATCGCCTCCTCTCCGAATTTTCAGGCGTGGGCTATGAGTTGTGCTCTCATTGGATGTGTGATAGGGGCAGTGATATCAGGGGTTGTAAGTGATAAATTCGGCCGGAAATGGCCACTGTTGCTTTCTGCATTCCTTTTTTCCATTGCCTCATTGGGCACCGGTATGGCATCAGGTTATATTATGTTTGTCATTTTTCGAATGATTGGTGGAGTGGGGATTGGTCTTGCATCTGCACTTTCGCCCATGTATATTGCAGAAGTAGCGCCTTCCCATTTACGGGGGAGGTTCGTTTCACTCAATCAAATGACCATCGTGATTGGAATACTTGCGGCCCAGGTTATCAATTTACTGATTGCCCATAAGGTGCCTGTCGGGGCTACAGATGAATTTATCCGTGCTTCATGGAATGGTCAGATTGGTTGGCGTTGGATGTTTTATGCCTGTGCCGTTCCAGCCGGAGTGTTTTTTATTCTTACATTTTTCTTACCCGAAAGTCCCCGTTGGCTGATAAAAGCCGGAAAATCCGAACTGGCATACCCCACATTAAAACGAATCGGTGGGGAAGAATTTGCACACAGTGAAATGGCGAATATTAAGGCTTCTCTGGACGACGTGTCTGAAAAAGTTGATTTTAAGGCTATCCTGAATAAGAAATACAGACCGATTTTAATTATAGGGATTGTCTTAGCAGTGTTCCAGCAATGGTGCGGTATCAATACGGTTTTCAATTATGCCGAAGAAATTTTTACTGCAGCAGGGTATGGAGTTAGCGACACATTGTTTAATATAGTCATTACAGGAAGTGTCAATCTTGTATTTACACTAATAGCCATGTTTACAGTGGATAAATGGGGCCGTAAAAAGTTGATGCTGTTTGGCTCGGTAGGGCTTGGTGTAACCTATATTTTACTGGGGAGCGCATTTTATTTCCAGTTGAAAGGGATAGCCGTCCTTTCGCTAGTGGTCATTGCCATTGGCATTTATGCCATGTCTCTGGCTCCAATCGTATGGGTTATCCTTTCGGAGATATTTCCTAACAGAATTCGGGGTGCTGCTATGGCACTTTCAACCTTTGCGTTGTGGATTGCCTGTTTTATCCTCACTTTTACTTTTCCTTTATTAAATAAAGGACTTGGTGCTGCTGGAACATTCTGGGTATATGCCGGCATCTGCATTCTGGGATTCTTGTTTGTGTTAAGAAAATTACCTGAAACAAAAGGAAAGAGCCTTGAAGAAATTGAAAAAATGATTTAGCGAGCAATTTTTTAAAAATATTAAGGTATAGAAAAGTTATTTGAATATAGATTATGAAAGAACAAGTAAAAGTATGGGAAGAGGATGTAATCATCCCTACCTACGAAATCGGGAAAGCCGAAAAGAATCCTATTTTCCTTGAAAAACGTGTCTATCAGGGTAGCAGTGGAGCTGTATATCCATATCCTGTTATAGAAAAAATATCGGATGTAAAAACGGATAAAACCTACAAAGCTGTATTTCTGGAAAATGAATATATTAAAGTAATGATTTTACCTGAGTTAGGAGGCCGGATACAAATGGCGTACGATAAAATCAAACAACGTCATTTTATTTATTACAATCAAGTCATAAAACCGGCTTTGGTAGGACTTACAGGTCCCTGGATTTCGGGAGGTATTGAGTTTAACTGGCCACAACACCATCGGCCCAGTACATTTCTGCCGGTTGATTATACCATTGAAAACAATACTGATGGAAGTATAACGGTTTGGGTAAGTGAGAATGAAAAAATGTTTCACCAAAAAGGGATGGCAGGTTTTACCTTGCATCCGGGTAAGGCAGTTCTTGAAATTAAAGGTAGTCTTTATAATCCAACGCCATTTCCTCAAACTTTTCTTTGGTGGGCAAATCCGGCAGTAGCAGTGAATGATTTTTATCAAACGGTTTTTCCTCCTGATGTACATGCAGTTTTCGATCACGGAAAACGCGATGTTTCAACTTTCCCCATTGCAACAGGAACTTATTACAAAATAGATTATTCGGCAGGGGTTGATATTTCAAACTATAAGAATATCCCTGTACCCACTTCGTATATGGCTATAAATTCGGAGTTTAACTTCGTGGGTGGTTATGAAAACGATACCAGAGCCGGTGTGTTACATGTTGCAAATCATCATATTTCGCCCGGAAAGAAACAATGGACATGGGGAAATGGTGATTTTGGCAAAGCATGGGATCGGAATCTGACTGATGAAGATGGACCCTACATTGAATTAATGGCAGGCGTTTACACTGACAATCAGCCCGATTTCAGCTGGATGCAACCCTACGAAGAAAAATCATTTACCCAGTTTTTTTTGCCATACCGGGAGTTGGGTGTAGTTAAAAATGCATCACAGGACATCCTTATGAATATGGATGTAGTAGAAGAGAATGCGATAATAAGAATATTTGCAACTTCATTGCAAAAGAATGCACGAATTGTGTTGGAAGATTTCATGGATGAGACCTGTGATATTAGTCCCGAAATGATTTTTGAACGGAAAATCAAGACAGGAAAAACACCTTTTGAAAAACTGAAACTCATTGTCTATAATGAAAATGGCCGCGAACTGCTAAGCATCAAATCATCAGATAAAGAAGCAGGTAAGATACCAGAAGCAGCCAAACCAGCCTTTTCGCCGGAAGAAACTCCGACTTGTGAGCAATTGTATCTGACAGGATTGCATTTGGAACAATATCGTCATGCAACATACAATGCTACAGATTATTATCTTGAAGCATTGAAACGTGATGAATCAGATGTCAGGAACAATAATGCTATGGGTTTGTGGTTACTAAGGCGTGGAAAATTTGCCGAAGCTGAAAAATATCTACGGACTGCCATTAATACTCAAATCCAACGTAATCCAAATCCGTACGATGGTGAACCTTATTACAATCTAGGTTTAGCACTCAACTATCAGGGCAGGAATAAAGAAGCGTATGATGCTTTCTACAAATCATGCTGGAATGCAGCTATGCAGGATGCCGGATATTTTGGTTGTGCACAAATTTCGTATATAAATGATAATTTGAAAGAAGCACTTTATGAAATTGATAAATCATTGATTCGAAACTGGCACAATCACAAAGCACGTGTTTTGAAATCAACAATTTTGAGGAAACTTGGTCGTGTAGAGGAAGCGTTGGTATTGATTGAAGATTCGTTGAAAATAGATCTGTTTAATTTCGGTTGCAGGTTCGAAAAATATCTTATAACGAATGATCCTTCAGTTTTATCCGGAATGAACCGGTTAATGCGTGGAGAAATTCATAATTATGAGGTGATTGCACTCGATTATATTAATTCTGGTTGCTATACTGAAGCTGTTGAACTGTTGGAGCAGGGAATAAAAGTTTGCCGGACAACACCAATGACTTATTATTATATGGGTTGGGCTTTGAGTTTAGATAGAAAAAGTTGTGAAAAAGCATTTGAAAAAGCAGCTGCCCATTCACCTGAATACTGTTTTCCAAACCGTGTTGAAGCCATTTTAGCATTGGAATGTGCTCAGAAAATTCAACCCGCCGATTCGAAATCACCATATTATCTTGGAAATTTGTGGTACGATAAACGTCAATACCAGGAAGCAATTGCATGTTGGGAAAAATCAGTTGAAATTGATGATACTTTCCCAACCGTACTCCGCAATCTTTCTTTGGCATACTTCAATAAAGCAAATCAGGAGGAAAAAGCAATCGAATTCCTTGAAAAAGCATTCTTATTGGACCAGACAGATGCCCGCATCCTTATGGAACTGGATCAATTATATAAACGGATTTGCAGGCCACACATGAAAAGATTGGAATTTTTGGAGAAATATCTTGATTTAACGGAGCAGCGCGATGATGTTTATCTGGAAAGAGCTACGCTCTATAATCAGACAGGCAATTATGCTAAAGCAAAAGAACTGATTGACGCTCATCGTTTTCATCCCTGGGAAGGTGGTGAAGGCAAAGCCCCCGCTCAATATCAGATTTGTCGCCTGGAATTGTCAAAAATCTGCCTTGCTGATAAAGATTACGCAAATGCTGTTAAATTGCTTTTTGAATGCCTGGAATATCCCTTTAATCTGGGTGAAGGCAAACTCTATGGAGCACAGGAAAATGATTTTTATTATTTTCTTGGCTGTGCGTACGAAGGGAAGGGTAGTCTGGACGAAGCCAGAAAATATTGGGAACTTGCCAAAGATGGCAATCGTGAACCGGCAGCTGCGATTTTCTATAATGATCAGAAACCGGATAAAATATTCTATCAGGGACTTGCATTATTAAAACTGGGCCGTCCGGAAGAAGCAGCAAGCAGGTTCAACGGATTGATTGCTTTTGGGGAGAAACATTTAAACGAGACCATAAAACTTGACTATTTTGCTGTCTCTTTGCCTGATTTGCTTATCTGGGACGATGACTTAACATTCCGTAATAAAATTCATTGTAACTATATGTTGGGATTAGGTAATCTGGGATTAGGCGAAAAGGAAAAAGCAAAAACATTTCTTCAGGAGGCTGCAGGAATGGATATTAATCATCAGGGAGTACAGATACATCTGCCAATGGCATTGTCTAATTCATTCAGTTTTATTCCTGATAATTAATCTGATATTGATAATTCAAAGTAACTTTTGTTGGTGTTCACTTATTTCTACTTTACCGGATTAAAAAATTAACCACATTAGACACAATAGTTCACAATATATAGATTGAATTCAATAATCTTGTTGGGTTTAATTCTAAAATACTGTTAGGTATTTATCTATTGTGTTCTTTTTTATTTGTTTTGTGTTATATTTTGTTTATGTATTTTATTTTTTTTTGTCCACTTAGTGGTTATTTATTTTGTGTTTTCTATTGTGTCCTCTTGTGGTTATTTATTTTGTGCTCTATTTTAGTAAAGTAGAATTAGTTGGAATTAAATCAATTTATTGAAGTCCTTTTTGACTCAACCGGATAAAGACAATTTATACTATTAAGTTTGTCCTTATTTTGTTACAATAATTATAACATTTGGGAAAGAAGCAAACGAACTGCCAACCCAAAAACCATATATTTGCATTTACAAATGAATAGTAGCATAAGGTTTTAATAGTACTCATTGTTTTTAACGAGGGCTTTAATTGTGGACTCCTGTAATTTAAATAACAATAAAAACTTCTAAAAGCAAAAGTATGAAATAAAATTATTGTTGTGCACTAAAACGTTCATAAAAAAATGAACCAAATGCTTTTGTTCAATATGCGAGACAGTAACTTTCCTGACTTTTTTTGCTAAATTAGATATGAATGAATGCTTAAGTTATTAAAGTGAGAATAAATATATAACTTTGATATTTTTTCTCCTCGCATAAAACTCAACACTAAATGAAAAAAGCACTTTTTTTATTCTCTTTTTTTCTTATCGGTCACTTTGGATATGCACAACAAACCATAGAACTGACCAACTGGAAATTCAAAACAGGCGATAACTTCGATTGGGCTAAGCCAGGTTACAAAGATAGCTCCTGGAAAACTATTCAGGTAGGGAAAAACTGGGAAGCACAGGGTTATACAGGTTATGATGGCTACGCCTGGTATCGCATTACCTTCAATTTGCCTTCCAGCCTGAGAGAAAACGTCCTTTTTAAGGATTCCATCCTGTTTTCATTAGGAAAAATCGATGATCGCGATCAAACTTTTCTAAACGGAAAACTTATTGGCCAAAATGCTGAATCTATTCCGGCCGGAACCAATTCTCCTTTAAAGGACTTATCCGGTTTGGAAACAGCCTGGAACATTAACAGGTATTACACTCTGTCGTCAACTGATCCCCGGCTCAAATGGAACAAAGAAAATGTACTGGCTATAAGGGTTCATGATGGCGGTGGCGACGGAGGTATGTATACAATCCCGGTTAATATCAGGATGAAAGGACTAAATGACTATTTGGTGTTTGATTCAAATACCCCGGAGCTTGAAACAAAACCCGATGGGACATTAAGCAATACCATTCGCTTGAGAAACCGTTCATCTTTACCGGAATTGAAAGGAACATTAATTCTGGAAATAACAGATCTTGATTCAAAGCAAGTGCTTGCCAAACAGTTCAAAAATGTAGACCTGAAAAAGAACGAAGCTTCATTTACTGTCAATTTTAAAGGTGACAGGTCACAACGGATAAAAGCAAGTTACACTTTCGTGGAGTCAAAAACAAACACAAAAGTAATTCACACCCGTGAATTTTCATACATACTCACTCCTAAAGAGGCTGAAACGCCCAAAATAAACGGAGCCAAAGTGGTAGGGGTACATCCCGGTTTTCCGTTTTTGTTTCGCATTCCTGCAACAGGCATACGGCCTATGACTTTTGCCGTTGAAAATCTACCTGAAGGTTTATCCCTGGATTCAGATAAAGGAGTAATCAGTGGAAATATAAAACAAAGAGGGGAGTATCTGATAAAGCTTAAAGCACTGAATGCAAAAGGCGAAATAACCCGAAACCTGAAAATAGTGGTGGGTGACCGTATTGCCCTGACCCCACCTATGGGATGGAACAGTTGGAATTGCTTTGGCCTTACCGTTACAGAAGAAAAAGTAAAAACAACAGCTGATATTTTTATAAAAACCGGCATTGCCAACCACGGTTGGACATATATCAATATTGACGATGGTTGGGAATCACCACAGCGAGATGCGCAAGGGGAAATTGTGCCCAACGGGAAATTTAAAGATATGAAAGCTTTGACCGGTTATATTCATAGCTACGGATTAAAAGCAGGTCTTTATTCCTCACCCGGTCCTTTGACCTGTGGACAATTCACGGGAAGCTATCAACACGAAGAAAGTGATGCCAGATCGTATGCTGACTGGGGCTTCGATTACCTGAAATACGATTGGTGTTCGTATGATCAGATAGCCAAAGACGGTAGTCTTTCCGAACTTCAAAAACCATATAAAAAGATGAAGTCGGCACTGGAGAAAGTAAACCGTGATATATTGTTCAGTTTATGTCAATATGGAAATGGGAATGTGTGGAAATGGGGTGGCAGTGTAGGAGGAAATACCTGGAGAACCACCGGAGATATTATGCCGAACTGGGAAAGCATGAGTAAAATAGGGTTTAATCAGGAAGCAGCAGCCCCGTATGCCAAACCAGGTAACTGGAACGATCCTGACATGCTGGTGGTCGGATGGGTCGGTTTTGGTAATCCCCATCCAACAGAACTTACTCCTAACGAACAATATACTCATATCAGCCTTTGGTCGTTGTTGTCAGCTCCCTTACTTATTGGTTGCGACCTCACCAGACTCGATGATTTCACACTAAACCTTCTGACAAACGACGAAGTTATCGACATAGATCAGGATCCACTAGGAAAACAAGCAACGCCTGTACTGAAAACAGCAGATTATCAAATCATGGTAAAAGAGTTGGAAGACGGCTCCAAAGCGGTTGGATTATTCAACCTTACTGAAAATGATCTGAAAATACCGGTAACCAGGGCAGCACTACAACTAAGTGGTAACCAAACAGTGAGAGATGTGTGGCGGCAAAAGGATTTGGGCATATTTAAAGACAAGTTTGAAAGTGTCGTACCACCGCATGGAGTGACGTTAGTTAAGGTAAGCAAACAACTTGACAAATAAGGCATATATCACCCGGGATTTACCTGTAAAAAAAGTACAAACAGGTGTTCAATCGACCTGTTAATTCCAACTAAATATTTTATCCGGCATTTAAAAGACTTTATTTCGAATATAATCCTCTGATTTCATTGTAACTTTAAATCGGGTAATAATTCATTTAAACTCTAAAAAGGATACAACTGAATTATTCTATTTAGTTAGTTGCAAGAATCAGCTTTTATTGAATTTAATCATCTCTGGTTATTAATGATAATATTATTATGAAATCAATGACAGAAAAATATACTGTAAAGTTCGTTTTGTTATTTATATTTGCTGGTTTTACATTAAATTCAGGTTTATTGGCAGCAAATAAAATCGATTTAAGTGGAGTTTGGTCATTCAAAATTGACAGTACAGATGTTGGTATTTCTCAAAAATGGTTTGCCGGCAGATTAAATGATCATATCAATTTACCCGGAACTACCGATGATGCAGGCATAGGCATTCCGAATATTCTTATCCCTGAATTAAAACGGCCTCAGGTGTCTCATCTCACACGTAAAAACAGTTATGTTGGAATTGCCTGGTATAGTAAAGAAATAAATGTGCCTGCAGAATGGAAAAACAAACAAATCACACTAAAGTTGGAAAGGGTGATCTGGCAAACTCGCGTATGGGTAGATGGAAACGCTGTTGAAGGGAAACAGGAAAGTCTTGTAACGCCTCATTATGTAGATTTGACAAAAGAACTTACTCCCGGAAAACATACAATCTCAATACGGGTTGACAATCGTAAAAAATACGATATTTCAGTGAATGACATGGCACATTCTTATACCAATGAGACTCAGATCATGTGGAATGGGATTATAGGCGAAATTAGTTGTATTGCCGAAGACAAAGTAACAGTCTCAACCATTCAGATTTATCCGGATATAGATAAAAAACTTGCTGTAATACAAGTAAATATCGGGAATAAAACGACTAAAAAGTCTCATGGTGTACTTACTGTTTTTGCCACATCTAACAAAACCAACGAAAAATTAACGATGCTTTCCCGGCCTTTTGAAACAGGGGAATCGGGTACTTTACTAAAAATAAGCTATCCAATGGGTAAAAATCCTTTGTTGTGGGATGAATTCAACCCTAATTTATATACTCTTACAGCAGAAATTAAAGGCAAAGGCTTTCAGTCGACTAAAACCGAAACCTTTGGAATGCGAAGTCTGACAAATAAAAATGCTAAAATACAGGTAAACGGCCATCCTGTCTTTTTACGTGGGACGCTCGAATGTTGTATTTTTCCCCTGACAGGTTATCCACCTATGGATAAAAAGGGATGGCAAAATGAGTTCGAAACTGCAAGAAAATGGGGTTTAAATCACCTGCGTTTTCACTCGTGGTGTCCCCCAAAATATGCGTTTGAAGTGGCTGACGAAATGGGCTTTTATTTACAGATTGAATTACCTCTTTGGTCACTTACAGTAAATAAAGATAAAGCAACGGATGAATTCCTTTATAGTGAGGCTGAAAGAATTATCAAAGAATATGGTAACCATCCCTCTTTTTGCTTTTGGAGTTTAGGTAATGAGTTGCAACCGGATTTCAATTTTTTAAATGCATTTGTTGATAAATTAAAAGCTGAAGATTCCAGACATTTATACACCAATACGACCTATACTTTCGAAAAAGGACATGGCGATTGGCCCGAAAAAAATGATGATTATTTCATAACACAAAAAACAAAAAATGGTTGGGTTCGTGGACAAGGTGTTTTTGATAGTGAATCACCCAAATTTAATAAAGATTATACTTTCTCAGTTGAAGGTATGCCGGTTCCGGTTATAACACATGAAGTAGGGCAATATGCTGTTTACCCCAATATCAATGAAATAAAAAAATATACAGGCGTACTTGATCCGTTGAATTTCAAAGCAGTAAAGGCTGATTTAATTAAAAAGGGTTTAATTGGCAAGGCAAACGATTATTTAATGGCCTCCGGAAAATTGGCAGCTTTACTTTATAAGGAAGAAATTGAACGTGCCATGAAAACAAAAGGAATCAGTGGATTTCAATTGCTAGGGTTACAGGATTTCCCGGGGCAAGGAACAGCCTTAGTTGGTTTACTCGATGCTTTTTGGGATACTAAAGGGATTATTTCAGCACAGGAATTTAGTCATTTTTGTTCGCCGGTAGTACCATTAATCCGATATGAAAAAGCAACTTACACAAGTTCAGAAACTTTTAAAGCAGATGTTGAAATTGTAAATTACGGAAATTCAACACTCTCAGGTAAAAAATTAAATTGGCAAATGGTTGACAAAACGGGAACTGTGATTGATAAAGGAAATTTTAACATGCCTGATATAAATGTAGGGGAAAGGATTGTAGTAGGCTCTATTTTGAAAAATCTCTCGGAAATTTCAGGTGCAAATTGTCTGAAGGTGAAAGTAGAAATTGAAGGAACATCGTATAAAAATGATTGGCAAATATGGGTTTATCCTTCAAAAATACATATAATCCCGTCCGGTATAATTATAACAGGCAATCGTGATGAAGCGTTTAAGGCGTTGGAAAATGGAAAGAAAGTTTTATTTAGTCCAAAAACAGATGAAATAAATGGTCTTGAAGGAAAATTCGTTCAGGTTTTCTGGAGCCCGGTTCATTTCCCTGATCAACCAGGAACAATGGGTTTATTAATGAATCCAGATCATCCTGCATTCAGGTATTTTCCTACCGAAATGCATACCAACTGGCAATGGTGGGATCTTTGCAAGAATTCTAAAACAATCTGTATCGATAGTATCCCGGGAGCTAAACCAATTGTTGAAAATGTAGACAATTTCATGAAAAACCGAAGACTATGTTCCATCTTTGAAACCAAAGCGGGGAAAGGTCAACTTATTTTTTCTTCTATGGATTTACTGTCCGATACTGATAAAAGGCCGGTAGCGAAACAACTTTTATTTAGTTTAGTAGAATATATGAAATCGGTCAATTTTAAACCTGAAAATGAAATAAACATAAAAGATGTTGAGCGTTTTCTAAAGAAAAAATAGTTGAATAAGATTAGAAGACTAAAATATTAAGAATGAGTTTGAGTTTTCAATGTGTCTTTAAAATTATCAAATTATTATTTTTGAACCCATTTTTGCGTGTTTTGATTCAATATTAGAAACATTTCAATTTTAAAATAAAATAGTTTTGTCATTAAAGAAGTATGTTCTCGTTTAATAAAATGAAAAAGACTTTTTTCTTTTTACTGATAGTTGTAATCGGTTCAACTTTAGACTTTTCGATGGTTTCAGCAGCTACGACAATTTCGATTAACGGGAGCAGTGGTGGCCGGACATACGAAGGTATCGGTGCTGTAAGCGGGAATGCTACATCAAAACTGATTATAGATTATCCCGAACCATACAGGAGCGATATATTGGATTATTTATTTAAGCCAAATTTCGGTGCTTGTCTTCAACACTTAAAGGTTGAAATAGGAGGCGGTTACAATACTATTGGATGCGAACCCAGTTTTGCACGTACCCGTGCAGAAATGTCAAGTCCTGATTTCAACAGGGGTTATGAGTACTGGCTTATGAAACAGGCGCATGACAGGAATCCAAAAATATACCTGGATGCCCTTTGGTGGACGTTTCCCACATGGGTAAAAGGGTTTTCGCAAGATGCTGCCAACTATGTAGTCAAATTCATACAGGGTGCCAAAAGTCAGTGGGGTTTGGACCTGGACTATATAGCAGGCTGTCGTAATGAAAAAAAATGGGACGATACAAAGTCGACGAATAGGGATTGGGTAGTGAATATGTTGCGACCTACTCTTAACAACAATGGCCTGTCAAATGTAAAAATTGTAATTGCGGATGGATATTATGGAACCAATTGGTCTGAATGTAACCAAATAGTGAATGACTCAGCACTTGCCAATGCCGTATATGCGGCATGCAGCCATTATCCTCAAGGAGTTGTTACCCCAAACGCCTTAAAAACCGGCAAGCCTTTATGGGCAAGCGAGGATTTTGGTGTCCCAGGTGACTGGCAATGGGGATTTAATTTTGCAACGGAAATCAACAGAAATTATGTCTATGGCAAGATGACTAAAACCGAAGCCTTTTGCCTGCTTGATTCATTTTATGATAATTTCGTAGCTGACGGGACAGGTATTATGAGGGCAAACAGACCGTGGTCAGGCTATTATGAGGTATCCCCTGTTGTTTGGTGTATTGCCCATACCACACAATTTGCACAGCCTGGCTGGAAATATCTTGACAGTGGTTGTGGAAATTTACCGGGTGGCGGGAACAATTATTATGTGACCCTGAAAAATCCCAATAGTAGGGATTATAGTGTAATCATTGTCAATTCGAACGACAATGAAACGGTAACATTCAACCTTGCCGGAGGACTTTCAACAGGCATGATTCATGTCTGGATATCCAATTTCTCCAAACAGTTTGTACATTCACAGGATATAACTCCTGCAAATGGTTCATTTTCAATTAAGATGGTACCTGGAACGATTTATTCACTTACTACCACTACAGGGCAGCAAAAAGGAATGGCAACCAATGCTATACCGGCAGACAGACCTTTCCATACCACTTACACTGATAATTTTCATAATTACGTGGTAGGAGCTACCCCTAAATATTTTCTGGATATGAATGGTACATTTGAAGTTTCTCATATTTCCGGTGAGTCCAAAAGCTTGCGCCAGGTAATACCAAAGGGACAAATCGGTGAACCCTGGCGGAAGCTGGAGTTTGCGCCATTTACATTAATAGGTGATGAGGCCTGGACCGATTATACGGTATCAGCGAATTGCCTGATAGAAGATTCGGGTTCAGTAAAAGTCATGGGACGAATTAACCCTCAGATATGTTGGAATGCCTATGATCCCAATGGATATGTGCTTTCTGCAGATAACACCGGAAGATGGAATTTGTTTGTTTATAATACCCCCGGGGGTGGGGATCAGGTTCGAACCGATCTGGCTTCTGGAACATCATCGATAAAGGCTAACACTTGGCATAATTTGAAACTTCAATTTGAAGGGAGCATTATCAAAGCATTCATAGATGGAACTCAGGTAGCATCAGTCACCGACAATACTTCATGGATCGGTCTGGCTGGTTTGGGAACAGACTGGAATACAGCCAGATTTGATAATTTTAAGGTGAAAAAGGCCTCCTCTGGCCGTATTGTTTCGGGTGCAATATATAAAATACAAAACGTAAATAGTGGTAAGGTAGTTCAGACTGATGGTTCTTCCCTAGCAGATGGCGCTAATGTTACCCAATGGGATTGGTTTAATAAAGGCCATGATAATCAGAAATGGATTATTAGTAGCGTTGGAAGCATCTTCTATAAAATAATCAACGTCAACAGCGGCAAAGCTCTGGAGATTAGCGGCGTATCAACAGCTGATGGCGGCAATGCTGATCAGGGGACTTTTCTCGGCCATGATAACCAGTTTTGGCGAATTGTACCTGTTCAATATGGTTACGAGTTAATTTGTAAGAATTCATTTTCAATATTTACAGGTTTCAAGGTGATGCAAGTTGATAAACAGTCAATTGCAAATGGAGCTAATTTGAATCAATCGGGTTTGGTTAACCAGAAAAATGAAATATGGCAGTTGGTAAAATTGAAATAGCTTCTATGGATAGTTTTAAAATGATCATTATAAACTATTTTTGCAGGGTAAACATAAGAATTGAAAATAAATTAACAACAAGTATTATTTGGAATATCAACCGATAAAAGATATATAATGAAAAACAGCAATTTTAAAAAACAGATCCTCCTTTTATTAATATGTTCTTGTGTAAATGGTTATTCTGCTAAAAAGGGAAATACGAATGCACCGTCTCCTTTGTATTATGATCCGGTTTACAACGGTTCACGCGATCCTGAAATCATTTACAATCCTGTAGTTAAGGAGTACTGGATTTATTATACTTCAAGTCGTCCCGTGTTAAATATCGGTAATTTTGTTGGCACTCCGATCGGAATAGCCGGTTCTAAAGATTTAATTAATTGGAGGTTAATAGGATATTGTTCTTTTAATGGATTGGGCGGAAAACCCGATGCAAAGCATACTTATTGGGCGCCCGGCATTTTTATTGAGGGGGATACTGCCAATATGTTTATTACCTACAAAGAAGATACTATCGGACCCTGGGGAGGTGATAGCCGTTTAGACCACTACAAAGCCCCTGTTTCAGATATGCAAAAAAGGTGGAAATATTTTAAAACCGTTACAAAAGAACCTCAGGCTATTGATGCTACAGTTTCTAAATCAGGGAAAATTTATAACTTATGGTATCGCAATTGTATTTCAGATCCTTGCGGTATCTATTATGCAACCAGTACCAATCTGGTTGACTGGCAATTTAAAGGAAAAGCCGAAGGTGATATTAATAATCCTGCTATAACCAAAATTTCGTATCAGGAAGGTCCTTATGTTTTTTTTTGGAAAAAGTTCTTCTGGATGATAACTGACCCCGGTGATGGATTGGCTGTTTACCGCTCTACTGAGGCAAAAATCTGGAAATACTGTGGAAAGATATTGACTTCTCAGGGAAAAGCAAACGCACGGCCATTCGACTATAGCAACGGCAAGCATGCCAGTGTAAAAGTAATAAATAACAGAGCGTTTATTTTTTATCATGTAGAGCCGTTTGCCAAAGAAATTCAACAACCTTTTCGGGGGAATAAATTTACATGCTATCTTCAAATGGCTGAATTACTTTTAGATGGGGACAAACTTAAATGCGACCGAAACAAAGCAATTAAGCTGCCAAAACTTAAATAGTTTATCAGTAGTAGGTAGAAGGTAGTAGGTAGTAGGTTGTTGATGAAGCACGGAGTAAGGAGTAAGAGGTAAGAATAAGTAAGAAATAGGTAGTGAGTAGTAGGTCGATTGGATCTTGGTACATGCTCTTGACGAATCAGGTTTGATATATAAAGACTGGACAGGATGCAAGGATGAAAAGAAACAATCAAAATGGTTACTCGATGAATCGTTCATGGTGGAATTATAGGCATGTTTTGCAATTATTAAAGAAGAAATAAAATAAAAAAATTTTAAGAATATGAAAATTAGATCGATATTACTCGTTTGTCTATTGGTCATTTTGAATACTTATTCCGAAAATTTTACACGGTATGTCAATCCCAACATTGGGACGGCACATTGCCGTTGGTTTTTTTACACTCCAGCAGCGGTTCCATTCGGAATGGCAAAGTTAGGGCCATCGACCAATGCACATTACGGGAACATACAAGGTTGGGAGGCTGTCGGGTACGATTCGCGTGATTCATCAATAGAAGGATTTGCAAATTTTCATGAGTTCCAGGTGGGAGGCATAGTGCTTGCTCCTACTACCGGAAAATTGCAAACTGTTCCCGGAACACTTGAAAAGCCTGATGAGGGATATCGTTCCAGATTCGACCGTAAAGACGAATATGCTACTTCGGGCTATTATTCAGTATTACTGAAAGATTACAACATTAAAGCGGAACTGACAGCTACAAAAAGGGTTGGATTTCAACGATATACATTCCCTGAATCTAAGGAATCAAACATTCTTTTTGATATTGGAAACCGGCAAGGTGAAAGTGGTGCCGTGAAAGATGCACAGGTGACTTATACCCAGGATGGACGTATTGAAGGTTTTGTCATTACAGTACCCGAATACGTGAAAAAATACCAGAAAGGTGCCACTGTAAATATGTATTTCTCTGCTGTTTTTGATAAAAAGCCGGACAAATGGGGAACATTCCGGCACAATGAAACGACCGAAGGTGCCAAACAGATTTCAGGTGAAGGTTCGGGCATTTACCTTACTTTTAAAACAACCAGGAATGAAATGATTACCGTAAAGATGGGTCTTTCATATACTTCAATTGCCAATGCCCGGCTGAATTTACTGACAGAAGCAAAAGACCTGAATTTTGATCAGGCCAAAGAGGCATCACTCAAAACATGGAATGAATACCTGGGACGCATCACTGTTACCTCACCAAATGATTCTGATAAAGTAAAATTCTATACAGGTCTTTACCATGCTTTATCAGGCAGGGGGTTGGCCAGCGATCAGAATGGAGCTTATCCTAAAAATAATGGTCAAATTGGTCAGATTGAACTTGATAGAGATGGCAAACCCAAACATAACCATTACAACACAGATGCTATTTGGGGAGGCTTCTGGGATTTGACGCAGCTTTGGGCATTAGCCTATCCTGAGTATTATGCCGATTGGATTCAAAGTCAGTTATTGGTCTATAAAGATGCAGGTTGGCTTGGCGACGGAATTGCAAACAGTAAGTATGTGTCGGGAGTAGGAACAAACTTCACCGGATTGGCCATCGCTTCAGCTTACAATTGCGGCATCCGGAATTATGATGTGAAGCTGGCATATGAAGCTGCGCTGAAAAATGAATTGGTTTCTGAAAACAGAATTGAAGGAGCCGGAAAAATGGATGTCGGCGAATTTGTAAAACGGGGATATTCTCCTTATATAGGTAGTTTAGGGTATGAAACGAATACGAAAGGATCCGGTTTTGGAGCTTCACATACACTGGAATATTCTTACAGTGCTTATGCGGTGGCTCAGTTTGCAAAGGGATTAAATAAAACAGATGATTATAATAAGCTAATGAAGTTGTCGGATGGTTGGAAAAAAATGTATGATCCGTCGACAAGGTATATGCGTCCTCGCGGTACTGATGGAAAGTTTATCGAACCATTCAACCCTTTAGAACCCTGGAGAGGTTTTCAGGAAGGAAATGCGGCTCAATACACGTTTTATGTGCCTCAAAATCCAAAAGCCCTTATTGATACTATAGGTGTTGAAAAATTCAATAACCGGCTGGATAGCATATTTACTCTATCACAAAAGAGCTGTTTTGGAGGGGGAACCACTGTTGATGCATTTGCCGGGTTAGCTGCACTTTACAATCAAGGTAATGAACCAAATCTACAAATATCATGGTTGTTTAATTTTTCAGGGAAGCCTTATCTGACTCAAAAGTGGGTACATGCAATTTGTGATCAGTTTTATGGAACAGAATATATTCACGGGTATGGTTATGGACAAGATGAAGATCAGGGGCAATTAGGGGCATGGTATGTTCTTGCAGGAATTGGTCTTTTCGATGTGAAAGGACTTACTGATGCTCAGCCAGGTATGCAAATCGGCAGTCCGTTATTCGATAAAATCACAATACGTCTGAATCCTCAATACTACAAGGGTAAACAATTTGTTATTAAAGCTGTAAATAATTCGAAGTCCAATATATATATTCAACAAGCAACACTGAATAATAAGGCGCAAAAAACACCATTTATCAAATTTTCCGATATTGTAAACGGTGGTACTTTAACTCTGAAAATGTCCGACCAACCACCAATCAACAAAAACTAACTGAATTAGTATTTTATTTCTCAAAGTGAATTTTCTCAAAGTTACTTATTTATTGTCTTCGCCAAATTGTAGGAGATTTAATCCGACATGGATATAAATGCACGAAGTGGGGTGTATTTTCTTCGTACTTAGAGGCAGATTACGAGGAGCTACTGTTGCAATGTGGCAATTTAATACGAGAAATTGAAGCCAGGTTCAGAGTGTTGAAAACCGACCTCTATTTGCGTACTATTTATAACAAGAAAAATGAAAACACAATGTCTCACTTGCATTTGGGGCTATTGGCTTATTGGGTAGC
>Ga0302188_10001204_pt1 | contig 20712 bp, 18 predicted proteins | sample II_Bog_E2_1_FD_198783 | JGI IMG/M metagenome (GOLD analysis project Ga0302188, IMG submission 198783) | Peat permafrost microbial communities from Stordalen Mire near Abisko, Sweden - II_Bog_E2_1 | ecosystem: Environmental > Terrestrial > Soil > Wetlands > Peat | place: Sweden: Abisko...
CCCAGAAATATCTAATGAGATACATAAATAATCACTCGATCAATTAGAAGTGAGATATTACTTTACTTCTTGCATTCATATATATTTCAGATGTCCGACAAGGATGAGCTTGATAGACTCATGGACAACGAAGGAGAGTTTAATCCAAATTAGCGCTAAAATTCTAATCCTTCCCTCGACAATAATAAGGATGATCGATCCTATCGTAACGAGGAAGACTTTCTTGATATCTTTAATAATAGCAATGATTTAAAGAACAAACCAAGGATCGATTTCATATAGGACAACATCAGTCTCAAAAAAATTGACCAAGATGACGGCCTCTCCTTTCCAGAAAAATTGTTTGCCAGAGCAACCGCTATCCTTTCCCGCCGAAACGACTCGGATGAATTCGGCAACGTGCTACGATAACTTTTGCCTAAATTGGAGGACTGGTGGGCAGATAGACTCGCAGGTTTTGTTGGTCACCTTATGTCAATAAACAGTTCGGCTTACTCCTAAAGTTCATTTTTCGTAAAGACGCTTATTTTCCTAAAGGAACTTCTCTAAAAATTTCAAACAATCTAATGTATTGAGAAGTATCGGTCGGTAGTGGCCTAGCTGCTTCGGCCAAAACAGCTCTTTTATTCTATTACTCTTTCGGAGGAAGAAATTCAAGTTATTGATCTCTACCTATCCTGCGATTAAGTTGAAGAATAGTCGCTGAATACTGTTTTATCTGAGCATTTTACAATCGAGCAAAGATAGACCCCTTCTCATCTATATTAATTTATTCATGAGAAAGTACTAACTGGCTGCTATCGAGAAAATGCAGCATGTCTGCTCCTCAACTGTTTGATCATCTCGCGAGCACCTCCTGAACAGAACACATAACTTCTAGTAAAACTGAAAGTTGGAGTATGGGTGTAAGACTACTCAGCTTTAGACAAAAAATAATTGGAGGAGTATTGTGGATTGGTGGTGGAAATGGCTTCAGGTAACGAAGAGCAAGTGTAAACATATATCTTTAGGCTTGTTCTCTGGCTCTTGGAATAAAAGGGGCAGATGGAACGCAAAATATTAGGATTTAAAGTACTGAGCGAGTTAGTTACTATGGCTAGAGTTAAAGCACGATTGAGTACTCAATTACTGAACTGGCTGCTAAGCCAGCGTCTAATTTAAAAATTTCTAAGCGATTCGACTCATGCCCGTATCTTGCAGCAGCTGCAGCCACTTTTGCATTTCCTTTATGATAATAATCTACTGACAGGTGTCTACCTCACAGAATTAATGAAACAAAGTCTGCATTCGGAGGATATATTCAAAGTGGTGCAGAGTATGCTGGGCTGGCTGAAACTAGAACATCTTGAGGACGCATTTGAATTGATAACGGCTCATCAGGACAGGGATTCTCCTCACTTTAATCACTTTTTAACGGCACTTATCGCCAATCCAACCTTTTGTGGTAATGCCAATTCTAGAAGGAGAAAAAACTATATAATTCAAGACAATAGGAGAGATTGGGAGCCAGAGATATAATCTGAGGCTTTGGAGGAGAAAGCTCTCAATTTTGTGAGGAAGTTGCTGAAGTTTTTAATTGAATTGACGGGAAGTCACCAAAGTATCTTCATGCCAACCCTTCTCAAATTAATTTCTACACATCTTAAAGTTTTACGAACACAAATTGAGGGATAAATCGTACACCTGCTGCGCTCTAATTCTCCATGCTCGCTTTGGATTTTAGAGCATTGCCTTAAACTGTAGACAGCCCAAGAAAGAGGACAGGGAAAATATGAAACCATTGGCCGACTAACTGCCTAGGGTGTATGGGAGTTGCTACAGGCACTACTAGCCCGTCATCGCTACTCGCGGCCAGTAGTAGAAAAAGCATTATCCGTGATTATTCTGCTCTGTCGGTTTCAGCGTCCTCTTGAAAGGAGTGTAACTGAGTTTTTGTGGAAGGTACTAGCTCTAACTGGACGAGACTAACGCTAACGTGAGCAATTCTTTGTATTTCTGAAAGAAATAGTACGGTTTGAGGGAGCTGTAAGCGAGGACAGCGTTAACTATATCTTCTTTGATCTGATGATGGCGCTCGGAGCGGAGTGGTTTTCTCTAAGAGTCTACGACTGTCTCGAAATGCTGTTTTTAAGATTGAATTAGGACTGCAAATTGGTAACCTTCTAAAAGGATCATTACTCCTCCCGAGAGCCTTTACTAATTGGAGGATAAAAATTTTGGTATATCTATTTTAATTGTAACGATTTAAAGGTGGTGCGTAAGTGCCGAGACTTTCTTTGGAAATTGGCCACGCATTCACATTGCCAGCAGTAAGCACTAGCTTTGGTTGATCAGCAGTTACGTCGACAACTTTCATTGGCTTTACAACTGGAGGAGGAGCACGTCAACAAACAACAAGTGTTGCTTCTTCGAGGGTTCGAAATTGTATAAAAAATGATGCAATAAAAAGAGGTGAAGGAGGAAAACGGGAGGGAAGGCATTATCTCACTACAAATCAAAAACACTACTCCTGAGTGCCTAGGATAGGTTCATAAGATAATAGAAGTCAACTAACGATTGACTCTATCCGATCTTCGTAGTTTTATCAGTGACGATCTCAATCCCCCCATCAAAAACATCGAACTCTTAAATAAAGGTAAACTTTTAAAGGGTTAAAATTTAACTTTGCGCGAGCTAAAGCTTTAAAACAACACGACTTTGATAGTAAGCAAGAGCTAAGAGGAAAAACTCTCTCAAACCAACAAAGACCAGAAAAAAATGCAACAGTTAGAACAACTCACCACTGTTTTTGGCTGCGGTCATTCAAAAGAGTTTTTGGCATTTGTTGTTGATAAATACGAAGGAGAAGAGGCGGAGACTGTGGCAAATGACTTGATTGATCTTTAAAAAATTGAAAATCTTAAAGAGCAGTTTGGACTGAAGAAGGAACAAGTTGAGGAAATCATTGAAGTTGTGGGCAATGAAGTTGAGATAATCTAACCATAAAAGAAACTCAAGAAATTTGGGGATTTGTTGATCTAGAGCAAGCAAGGCATATAATTTTGGTTGACTTGTCTTCGCGTGAGCCACAATCGTAAAAACTCATGGACTCTAATAAAAAGATTACCTCTTAATTTGTAGTATGTGCGATAAGTGTAACAATGTAGCGAGGCTGGAGACTGGGCAACTCTGTTTCAGCAAAAGAATTTGGAACAGAGCCTATACTGCATTCATATTATCACAAATTTAATCAGGCACTCCTCGACCAAGGCACATCTTCTATTTTAAGAAAAACATTTGGAAGCCTATCTGATTCAATGGCTTGAGAGGGTTGCCTAGAAAGGGACAGAGTTGTAAAGTCACTAAGATTTACTTAAATTGTTGCTGCTGTCTCTCAATACCTCTATCCTTCTGCAGTTTTAAACTTTCGTTAACTCCAAAAAAGGAACAAATGACGAGTAAGAACTGGTAAACACTATTTCCCAAGCTATTGAAGAAGAAATAAACCCATCTTATGAGTTGAAAGCATCACTATGCGGTCGACTAATAGATTGTCTGTTGTAGTATGGCCTTTCGGATAAAATGGCAGTTAACATAATAAAGCTGTATCTTTATCAATTATATTCAAATCGTGAGCCCTATACGATTCTACCCCATCCTCAACTTGAAGCCCTCTTACTCAAATATGGGAGGCCTCTGCATTTCGCAGTGGTAGTCACTGCAGTTAAACAGTAAAAAAAGCAATAAAAATGCTCACCTTTATCAGATTTTGCCCTTAACTCTCTTGAACATTTTAAAAAACAAGAACAGCCTAAATCTGCTACCAATTGCTATGGTTCTTTCTTCGGGTGTCTAAACTCTCTGCTGAGTATTGCCCCAGTCCACGACTCATCTGCTGAGTTATAAGCCCTCTACTAAATTTTAAATAATCTAAAAGATGCTATAAATAATTTTTTATAATAAGAAATAATTGGCTATTTGAAAATTGGGCTGAAGCTATTCAGTCGCCATCTAAAAACAGAACATGGAGAGCGACGCAATGACAGCTTGGGATAATTTGCAGTGTGGCTGTTTAGTGATTATCTGTTTGGACTCAAGTCGCCTTTACCTTTTTTTAAAAGTAAAGTAGTACGCAAAGCAGCATATGAACTATTGATTGGGCTTTGCACCTATGCAAGCATCCGCAAATCAATTATCCTCTGCATTCGAGGGCTAGTCATGAATTTTTCAGGATCAAACAGAGAGGATGGAGAGTTCCGCAGTGCTGAGTTTGTAGGTATGAAAAATCTAGGTGCGACTTGTTACATCAACTCCCTCATTCAGCAATTATATCATACTATTCTGCCTAAGCTACTCTTAGAAGAGGATACTATTGATAACCCCAATTCAGTTCGCCTTCTCTAGCTTAAAAAAATATTTGTCAATCTCTACTGTGGGGCAAGAACTCCGGTATCCACCAGAGAATACGTATCAACTGTGCGAATAGATGGGGTAGTGATCCTTCCAATGGTGCAGCAGGATGTAAATGAATATTTTGTGGCTCTCATGCATGAGATCGAGACAATAATGGGCAAAAAGGCCATTGATCAAACTATTTGCGGTTCAGTGGTAAATCAGATCACTAGTATGGAGGATAGGACTTCGCTCAGTAATGTCTAAGAATCCTTTCTCACCCTGATGATCTAGATGAAAGGAAAACGCAACTTGGTGGAAGCATTGACAGCCTTAACTCGCTCACATACTTTGTAAGGTTAGAATATTTACTTCTCATAGTCTTTGAATCGTAATATTAGGGCCAACAGCAAAATTTCACTTTCCAAACTGCCACCCTTACTCGTAATTACTCTCAAGCGATTCTACTGGAATTTTTAAACGATGACTCGCCATAAGATCAACGACTACTTCGAGTTTCCACTGTAATTGGATGTCTCTCGCTTTACAGTGCAGAAGATATAAAATGAATCTCACTATTATCAGTATCGTTTGTGCGGAATCTTGATTCATTCTGGATCTGCGGAGAGCGGTCACTACTATTCTTACATTCGAGCTGGATAACGTTGGCTGTAGTTCAATGATAAAAAAGTGAGCGAATGGGACTTACAAAATAATCTGAAGAATTAATGTTTTGGGGGTAGTGAATAGCGCAGCAGGAATGCATATATGCTTTTTTATGAAAAAATCGGTTCGATGGTTCATGGGGCAGCTCTTCACCAACTGCCTCAGAGTAACAAGATCTTGCAGCACATTGAGATGGAAAATCGCAAGTTTGTTCTCAATAGACTTGTTTACGACTGCAACTATGTTGAGTTCATAAAGCAGTTGGGTATTCTGGATGCAAGTAAGGCTTTACAAGAAGTGCTTGAGAAGTTAAATCTACCGTGTGACCATATCGAACCATTGGTACATTTCCCAGAAGTCGAGGACAGAATCAATCGAAGGACAGAGTCGAACGATGCTGAAATGAAGTAATTTATGGACAACTTCTATCCCAAGGAAGGCTAAAAGAAGGAGCCCACTATAATCGATTTAGTCGAGTAGATATACAATGAACCTGATTGAACTGTTAAATCAATTATCAAAAGCATTGTCATATTAATTAAAATATATGCATATAAAGTTGAAGAATGTAATTATTTATCTCCATTAAACTAATAATAAAGACATTTAGGTCAGTAGGTGATGCAAGCTGGAAAAGATCAAAGCTTGGTAACGTTGTGTATAAGTTCCACGGTTGCCGACGTCCCTTTTTCGGTTATCCATTCCATGCATTATACTTTTTACACAGGATTGTTGTCTAAATAACATACATAGTACAAAGATTGAAATGATTAGCATGCATGTTCGTGAGAGACTATAACTCAGCGATCACCACTTTAATAGAGTTGCAGGCTAGTTACAAAGTCGTTAACGACTTGAATTTAGAAATGCCTTTTGAAATCACTGTAATTTTGTTGCAATTAAGTTCTAAAGTCTTTAGTCCTTTAAACTCTCCTATTTCTTAAGGAATAATTGAGATTTAATTATAGTTTAAGTAGAGTTCTTCAAGAGCTGGACAGAGGGCTAGACATTCAGGAAATTTAATGATCTTATTTTTATTCAGGGATAACACTCTCAGTTTGTTCATTTTACTAAAATCATAATCGATTGTATTAATTTGGTTAGAAGACAAATAAAGTTCCTGCAGATTAGAGCATTCCAGCAGCTCTTGAGGAAAGTTTAAGAATTGATTGGCAATTAATGACAGTTTTTATAATTGATTTAGCCCTTTAAATGCATGGGAAGATATTTTTTAAAGCAGATTATTTTAGAGATAAAGCTCAGTTAGATTTTAACAGAGCCTAATATTTTAGCTGATTGAGTGTATTTTATTATTGCAAGCATTTACACTCGTTATTGTCTTTAGATTACCAATTTCAGCAGGTATTTCAGTGATACTATTGTTCGAGCAACTAATCACTTTCAAATTTTTGCAGAATGTGATGGCAGTCGGAAATATTTCAAATTTATTGTCGTCAAATCTAATTTATTATAAATTATATAACTATCTCATCTCTTGAGGCAATTCCTTGAAATGGTTACCGTTTATGTTCATAATTTTCATTGCAGAGGCGTATTTGATATTTGAACTGAGATGATTGAAGGGTAATGAGTTGCTCCTCATATAAAAATCATTAGATAAAAAGTTATTATTGATGTAAATAGTTCCCTCAGTTCCCACTTCCGCAATAAATTCTGGACAACCGATGAAATAAATCGGATTGTTATCTAAACGCAGACTGTTAACTTTTATCATCTTCATAAACTTGAATTATGTGGGAATCATCTCAATTAAGTTGTCCGATAAATTCAAATTTTACATGTTTGTCAAATTCTTTATATTTTCAGGCAAAAATTATATTTTATTACTACTCAGATTTAGAGAACGGAGGTTTATACATTTTGTGAGACTTTCAGAGAATTCGACGATTTCGTTTTCGTATAAAATCAGACTTTACAGTTTATGAAGGTTACTAATTGATGAAGGTAATTTTGTGAGTTTGTTGTGCCAAAGATTTATTTTGTTTAGAGAAATGCACAAGCCTATTTATTCAGGCAAGGAAACAATGTTGTTATACTCAAGGCTTATTTATGTTAATTTAGTAAGATTTCCAAGACTATGAGGTAAATCTTACAGACTGTTAAAGGAAACGCAAAAATACTAGAGATTTGATAATTTGGCAATAAACTACTAAGGAAGATGCTTCAATTGAAGATTTTAATCGCTATTCATTTGCTGTTTAAGGTTTATTTTTTTTAGTTTAGAACAGTTACCTAGTTCAGGCAATACTTCAAGGCTGCATCGTATCAGATTGATATCTTATAAATTGGAGCATTTTTTCATGGGCGGAAGCCTGTGCAAATTCTATGAATGAATATCGAGAATTGCAAGATTTTATATCTCCTCTAAATCTTCTGGAAGTTATTCTATCTAAGATCGATATATTTAATTTCCCATGATGTTTATGAAATCTCTTCCAAATTGTTTAAGTTAAAACCTTTGCAATTTTTTTAAATTTCCCATTTTTTGTGGTAGTTTCTCAACTGGGTTTTCAGAGAAATCGAAGAATTATAGTTATGTCAGTTGATTGATTGAATCAGGAAGTATCGAAATGTAATTACGTCTAATATTCAAAACCTTTAGATGCCTTAAATTCCCGATATCTTAATGAAGTTAGCATATAAATTGAAAACTCACGTCTAATTTTTAAAGAGACACCAATTTATATAACCCCTCCGGTAAGATGCGGATGCTCTTCTGGAACTATGCACTATCAAAGCGAGACAGATTAAACTCTTTCAGACGAGTAAGGTTTTGTATCTATTCTGGGATAGTTTAAAAATCATTGTCCTTCAATTATAGTATTTATAGATCTTTTAATTAAAAGATCTAGAGAGGAATCGATTGCAGGTGAAGCATATGTCTTATACTAAGACTCTTTAATCCTTTAAAATTATTTAGACAACTAAATTACATTAGATTATGGTTTTCCTGCAATTAAAGCTTTTCTAAAGCTGGAAATAAATCATTCAAAGGCTTTATTTATTTAATATTCACGTTTTTTAATTGAAGATTTGTAATATTTTATCTTTCACTTGCAGTGCCTTGAAAGATTGTTGAACAAATTTCAGTCGTCACTGGTTAATTCTACAAGTTGATACTTTTTTTACGTTACTTGTAGCAATCAGCCACGTGTGAAATCAAAAAATATTCTTGACGAACCCTTAATTCATTCAACTATATTAAGTTTCTCCCTTCCAATTCACTCACCTCGTAAATTATAAATTCATTGAGGAAATTCCTTTCTATTTTTTCATTGATAAGTTTAATCAAGAGAACAATTGTATTTTTTTCAAGAGTAAAGAGATAGTTTACTCCTCTGACTAATATTTTTTTAAAAACCGAGGGCTTTTTATTCTAAGTATCGTTCATTCTAATCGCAATTCCATAAGATGGTAACTCTTCGTTATCAAATTTTTTTTCATATTTTTTTGTGCAATAAGGTCGAAGTTTTGGATCCTAAATAATTTGGTCAGCTAGCTACTTAGCAGAAGTTAGATGGATTTGACACTTACCACACTTCCAAAAGGCACACTCAGAACACTTTAAATGTTTTAATATTAAAGTATTCTCGGAGTAAGTGCTGTTGCAGATATTACAGATAAATGGATTGTCGAATACTTCGAACTAAAAAGACCTATTATGGGTCTCGCATTTATGCTCAGCGACTCGAGCCTCACCTAACTCATGGGCAATATTTTTATCGTAGTGGGAAGAACGCACATCAAGACTCCTCCAAATGCTACATAATTCATTCACTGGTCCAAATAAGGAACGTTGAACCTCGTAAAGGTAATGGTTAAGACTATTGGATGACTTGATAAATTTAGATTTTCGAGTATTAACTGCCAACTGAATTTCACAAACAACAAGGTCACTAAAGCGGACGTTTATCAAAATATCGTTTGTCCCCAAATTTAGTCTGTTTTTAATTCGAATTATCTTCATTACTTAAGGCTTTTGATCACTGAGGCATTTAATCTATTGGAAAATACGAAGAATTTAGCGTTAACCAGAAGCGCATTTGCATCTTAGAAGATCACCGATGCGAAAAGTAATAAGATTGGGGGGAGATAGCCATTCTGAAATTAAGCACTGCTAATGAAACTGATGAGCAACTCTAAGAAGACCATGAATAAGTCGATTTAGATACCTAACCACCCATTTCTCGAGGCTTTTTCCGACAAGAACTGAGAATTTACCACTAATCTTTTCCAAATCTTCTTCCCAAAATTATTGTTCACTGTTTTATAGAAGTTGATTGAGTAGATTGAGTTGTACTTCGTAATTTTCTTTAATGATTTTGGCCATAAAGCGTTTTATCTCAGCCTTCTAGACCTGCATCAGCTTGTCAAGCTGACTCCTCATTTATGGCGAGAGTGATTTGATCTCTCCGCTGATAAGTTTGAAATCTTCTGTTTTATTAAGATAGTAGTTTTTAGGTATAAATTTTTCCCATAATTCTTCGCACCATTTCGTCATAATTCTTAAAATTCCTGGACTCTTGACTTAAATGTTCTTCATTTTGAGTTATTCATCAGAAAAACCGTTTACATGCTCAGATATCTTTCGACCAATGAGAAAGCTGGTGTACTCTTTTACTTTCTCACGATATTCCCTTTTTTTGTTTTCAATATCCTCATCTAAACTGAAATTCTTCTGTCCGAATGATTCCTCTGCATGGTCCTATACTAATTTGCTGAAAAGTTATTGAGTATGGGCTATTTAATCTGTTGTTTTTAACTACATCCACTCTTTGTCTTCCACTAACTCAAACATTCTAGACATTGTCTTTTGAAAAGCACTGAAGTTTGTTAAGTTAGGTACAATTTTTGATTCTAAGTTCATCCGGTAAATGATCTCATTCACAAGTTACTTGATCAAATCGTCATAGTTTTAGCTTTCTCTCAACTCGAAGCGAATTGTGCCATAATTTAAGAAATCATTAGAAAGTTTCTCAGTTTCATCAGGAGCTCTAGCAGCAGCAGCTTCCAACGGTCTGCTTATAACAATACTTTCAGCCATTGGATATTTTTTTAACAGGTAGCCAAAGACTTAGTCTCTGATATAATCATCGATCTAATTCAGTTCACCTACTCTGAGTCGATATTTATGATTGAGAGCTGCGATGTTTTTTAGAATATTTTCTGAACAATATATTTTAGCTTGCTAGTAAGTCATTTGATCGTTGGAGTAGTAGTTAAAAGCAATTGAAACTATATTGGACACCATCTTGTCAACCCATTTCTTAATACTCTCTTTCTTCTAAATATAGGAGCCTCCTTCAGGAATTTTAAGAATATAATGTCTATCACGCACTTCCAAATCATCCCTTTTATCAGAGTCTTTTCCACGGTGATCAAAATTGAAAAGGAGCTTCTTAAAGCTATTAAAAAAGTCATTCATCGAGTTGAGAGTATCATTTTTTTAATTCTGAGAGGGAGGGACAACAGGATTGTTTTAATGAAGTTCTAGATTTGGCAAAGGAGAAGAGGAGCGAGGATTTTAAATAAATTATCCAGTGATTTAATCTTTTTTTCTAAGTTTGGCGACACTGGCAATATGATTAGGGTTTTTGATTCTATACTGATTATTTTTCATTCCTAAATATTCGATTTATATTTAAAAATATAGTTACTTTAGGTTTATTATTAAGACAAAATACAACTGCAATTATTTCATCCATCAATCAGTATTTATATTTATCCTTGGATTCATTCTATTTTTGAAGGTTCTATTCTGATACCAGTGTTATGCAACTGATCATTGCCTTCTTTATAATATTTCACAAAAATAGATATGATAAACAGAGTCGCACTGGTAAATAGGGAGTTGCACTTCAGGCTATTCAAAATGGGATCTGTCGAAACTGATTAGAAATAGTCTCACTTTAAAAAGCATCAACTACCTAGATAAGTATTGATTCGAAGTCTCATTAAAAAAGGTCTCACAAATACTACAATGGATACTCATAGACCTCGTAGCGTCCAGACAGCCCAAAGTCATTTTAGAAAGCCCCAGGAAAATAAAACCTCACGGCAAAGCTATAAACAAGTATCGAATATGAAAGTAAGTTAGGATGACCTGAAATTGGAGGAGATTATTAATGAAAAAAACAAATATGGAATAACATTGACGGCTGGTATTGAGATGCTTATGGATAACGGAACTTAGAAATTTGATGAATTTGATAGGATTGTGAACAGAATCGCTTGGGAGAAGAAACACTAAATAGAAAGGAAGAAAATAAAGCTGGAAAAATATAACCATCACAAATTTAGCACCGCCCTGAAGAAGTATAGTACTTATAATGGAGCTCGAGGCACTATTTGAGTATATTCTACATTGATTGGCTATTCTTGATTCTTTATTATTTCGATAAGCAATTTTATTAATTAAAATCAATAAGTGCTAAAAAATACATCAAAGCGCTCGTTTAATAATTCAATGCTATTCCAACCATTTTGGAACAATGTGCTCATTAAATATAAATGAAAAGAAATTTATCAAGTGATTGTTTAAGAAGGTCCATCAGAGATAATATTCCATCTTCATCAAGTCTGGATTAATTTCAAGACATTTAAAATTAAAATTTAACTGCCATTGATAACAATAACAAATAATAACACAGATTTAATTTATGAATATATCTAAGCGGTGCTCTGTCTCCAGCAAACATCAATAAAGCGTCTGTTCTGCCGATCTACAGCCCAATCTTGATCTTTAAAGGATTTCACGCTACCTTTAATTTATTAAAATAAGTCTTCGCAATCATTTAAAAGATAAGGCATACCTTTTCGACGAAATTGAGTTGAAGTAACTGCACAAGCTGATAAAAATAATCCATCAATATTTTTTGAGTAACAAAGAGAATAGTGAGCAATCCATATGTTCTATCAAAGAGACACTGGAAAAATATAGATAGTAAAAAGAGTTAGAAATTAAGAAAATAATAAACTAAACTACTGAAAAGTTACGCATTCAGGAAAGTGAGTTCAATCGTAAAATATTATCGATGAAAAATTAATTTGGAAGAAAGGAGCAAACCTATAAATAGATTATAGAAAATGCCATGAAGAGTTTGTCGAATGCCCAAACAATATTTCAAACTAATCAATCAAAGTTGAATAATCAAGTGGAAGGATTGCAGAAATGCCTTTATAAATTACTATTAAACAGTAGACATAATAAAGGGATAGAGGAAAGCATTCATGAAATAGTTGAATAAATTCAACTTCGGCAAGAGCATTCCATCATTGCATTAAAATAGGATTAGATTAGCATTGATTAAATAGATATTTCCGACCAAAAGATTGGCAAAAGAATCATGAACGAAGACTCACTGCTCCATGAGGAAGATTTTAGAGCAAACACATTAGAAATGTAGATGCAAGGATGGATAACTAAACTGATCTGTTTTGGCCTCTTTCAGAAATAAAACTAATAATGCATCAAAAAGATTATGGCACTGTCAGCAGGCAACGATTATCCAGCTAAATTTTTGGAGTCCAACATGTATCCGCTACTTCTCGAGATCCTAATTAATAACATGAAAAGAAACTAATAGATTGGATTAAAATATATTCAAGGGTCAACATCAATTTGTGAGTGTTAGGAGGAAGTATCCCACGTCTAGCTGAGAAACATAAACAGCATATCGGATCTATCAATTAATGACAGCCAAATGTAGGAAATGAATTTTAAAAAGAAAGATAAATTTTGATGGTAAATGATGCTTTCCTATAATATTGTTAATTTTAGTTGTATTAATTTTTTTAGATTGGAATGATCCTTATCATAAAACTATTTCAAATCAGCAATGATTCATTTGGAAGGGCCGGCTACAACGAAGGGATTCTGTGAAACTTTTAGATATCTGTCGTGCTGATATTTCCTAAAGACAAAACTATTTTGGCTGAAATTATTAATTGCACCGAAGACAATTGCTTTCGAGCAAATAGTGATTTTTTCCATTTCTACTTCATGAAATTTTTCAATTTTATGCATCATTTATTTCATTGGACGAATGATATACACAATTGCCACGCAAATTTATTTCCAACTGAAATTATCCAATAATGTTCCCTACACAATGGCAACTTCAGCAAGGTAATAAGCATGATAATGTGTCTCAAGAGGATGTTACTTTAGAAGCTGATCAATTATTGTTTTGGGACTTTCCATCTTCAAGTTACAGTGGAGCTGTTATAAAATCATTTTCTCCCAATTGCAATACTGTCTCAGCTAGCATTATAGTTTCATGAATGGAAGAAGATGTTTTAACCTTGGAGGGTATATTTCGGAGTATTTAATTGAAAGATAAAGACACACAATTGGCAGGTATTTTTATGGAATTAATTATTGATGGCTTTGAGGCAATTTTGAAGATAATGGCGCTTAAAGACATTTGCAATAAATTGAATAGGCTAGAAAGAGAGTGTCAAATTTTAATTTAAAAACTGTATGGGCTTGACTAAACAAAGTAAAAGTTCGCTGAATAAGTTCATGGTTTCGAAGGATGATCTTGCTTTAGATTTACTTGATTGGACCCGCTATTATTGAAGTAACCCGCTTTCTGTTTTTCTTAACAGCTGGCTGCTTAGGCTCCTTCTCCTTATTCTAGACAATTTGTTGCCCTGTCTTTAATTCAGCCTATCTATGCCTGGTGATCATTGCCAAATTCGTTAAAATTATATTAATTGCCTGTAAATTAACTTCTTTAATTGATTGTTATTTTTTGCTAACATATTCTGTTGGAAATCATAAGGAAGCTAAAAATGAATAGTAATTATGAGTCCACACGAGGTATATAAGTTTGCTTATTTAAACATCGAATTGTATTTACACTCTCATATTTAGTTTATTCAACTAATGAACAATCAAGAGTTTTAGGTTAGGCTGCTGGTTAAGCAGAATACAGAAATGTCCCTGAAATTGCAGACCTACCGCCGCGAAAATCAATAGCTCAACAGGAAAAATCAAGATCTTAACTGCTGGGTGCAAAATCTTTCAGATGTGTTTGCCTCCATTAGCGCGGCTTGGAAAATCATAACCAACAATGAAGAGGCTCTGTTTAATCTTATGCGTAAGAAATCAGATCCTAACTCGAAAGCACTTATTAGTAAATACACCAGTCATTTCAAGGCTTTTGAGGATATTATTGATAATTTAGGAGGCAAGATTACCAACTAAGGCCACTCGGAAACAGTTACACTCGATGCTAAAACTCGTCTTGCTTCCTTTATCAATAACTACAATCTATTTTTTATGGAATTCATTGAAACTTTCTTCAAATTTAATGAAGAATACATCGGTTTCATGAACGACAAACTTAAGCAAGGGGATATGCAACAGTTTGTTCGGCAGTTGATGGCCAAGGAAATCTAAAATAGGCAAAAGATCAAAGAGTTTTAGCCGTTTATGATTCAGTTGAAAAATAGTTTGAAGGTTTATGAGGACAGTTACCAGCATAAACTGTTAGATGGCATTATCTTGCTGAAATCTAAGGAGATTTAAGAGTTAAAGGACATCAATAGCAAACAAAGCAGAAAGATTAGCTACATGGTCGACTATAAAGCTCAAAATGTTGACTTCATTATCTAGAATGAATCAAATATAGAATGCCTTTGTGGAGGAGCACATTTACAATATTTCAGCAAAGTTTGGGAATAAAGCCTTAAGAATAAAGCATTAATAACCCAAAAATCTGCTTCATAAAAGATGGTATAAGAGTCTGACTAAATCTTGAAATAGAAAATCAAAAATTTTGAGGACGTCCAAATATAAAAATAGCTCCTCTTGCAGAGAAACGTGCAAATCCTTTCTAAATTTTAAAAACTAAAACTTCAAAGCAAGCTGTCTGATGAAATCATATTGCAATCTCCGGTATTTTTGCACCTCAAAAATCAGTTTAGGGATTTGATGGACTATACGAATGATTTGGTTTTACGGCTCAATAAAAGCTACTAATATCTGAATTAGGTTGAGCGTTTGCATTTAGAGGAACTCGATTAATTGAAGAAAAAATATTAAAGAAGTGGAAACTCTGGTTCAGTGGCAAGTAGGCATGCCTAAAATACGATCACTCCCGACTTCAGGTCTTTGACAAATTTTAAGAGTGAGGTTTTAGGATAAATTGGAGAACTAAAAACTCTGTTCGGAGTGATTAGTCAAAGAAGTAAGTAAAAATAAAATAATTTAACTCAAGTAAAGGAGCAAATGACTTCCCTTAAGAAGGAAAACGATGATATGAACAGAAAGATAAATGAACTGCATGATAGACAGCTAAAGAACATCGAGAACATGTAATTTAGACACAGTAAATTCAGTGAACTGGAAGTGAAAGTCAATGACATGTTCAAAAACCAATCTCAGTCGTAAGAAACTGACAAAATGAAAAAGATATGGGATGAGTTCGTTGATTATGTAAAAACGAGAGACAAAAAGATCAAGTCAATGTAAGAAATGCTGAGGAAGAAAGACAAGTAAATCAACCAAAAGGTAAAGCTAGAGGACATATTTAAAAACGCCTTGAGCTAAACTGAAACTATTTATACACAGACCAAAGAGAAACTGGATAAGTTTCAATCTTTTATGGAAAAGATAGATAAATAACTTCTCAATCTGTTCGAGGAGAACTATAAGTTTAAAATTTAATCGTAGCAGGAGAAAAATATTTTAAACATCAAATTGAAGAACGAACTTGAGACTCGCAGTAAACTTGAAGAGAGACTGAAGATTCTTGAAAAAATTGAAGAGGAAGTAAAATCTACAAAAGAGAAAGAGCTATAAATATAAAGAAAGTTTCAGTAGTTTATCTGTGGGGAAAGATAAAAGGCTTCTCAAATAAAGATGTAACTGAAGGAAAGAGAAAGAGATAAACAGTAGATGGAGTTAAAACTGTCGGAGAAAGATCAAAGCATTTAAAAGCTGAACTCAGACAAATAAAAAAAGAATATTGAGATTAATAGACTTAAATCAAAAATGAAGGCTATTGAGGAGAAGACAGAGTATGAAGTATTAAATATGGAAATGGAAGAGTACAAGTCCAAGATTATGTGTATATGCGGAGCTGGAAGGATAAAGGAAGTTGTTTTAAAAACATGTCCTCATATTTTCTGTAAGAAATGCATTGAAGATACTACCGCGAATAGAAATAGGAAATGTCCAATTTGTGGAGTGAGGTATACCAAAACAGATATTCATTAAATTTGCTGGACGACGTGAATGATAAAAATAGTTATTGGAATTAATTAATTATCATAATTAGCTCATATTAATCTTGCAATATTTTAAAGATCCAATAATACTAATGATTAATTTCTACAGTAGAATAAGTGGACGGACAATAATTTGGGTTTTTGTAAATATTTCGTTATTAAATAATGAAAAAATAACATAATTACCTTCAAAGCTTATTTTATTCAATTAGGTCGTATCTTGCATCCGATTAAATATGAGGATATGCTTTTGCTCCATAATATAATATATTCAATAATAAAAGTGATGAATCACTCCATAAGCACCATGGCTGGCAAAACTAAGGTCAAGATTGTATTTCTGGGTTGTCAGGCAGTCGGCAAATCCAGCATAATATAAAAATATATCCATAATCGCTTTGACGAAGCATCCAATGTATCATCACACTAACATAGCCAACAGTCGGCATTGATTTTCTTGCAAAAAACATTAGTCATAAAGCCAAAAATTATCGACTTCAACTTTGGGACACTGCAGGCCAATAGCGCTTTCGTTCTCTAATTCCCAGCTATCTCAAGGATGCAAATTGCGCTTTGATCGTCTTTGATGTAACGTCCAAGCGTAGTTTCGAAGAACTTGAAATGTGGATAACTCTTTTCAACTAAAATAAAGTGGGAGATGGCTTTATTTTTATTTTAGGAAATAAAATTGATTTAGAATTTCGTTAGGTGACTGAAGCATAAGCGAAATAATACTGTCAAAAGATAAAAATACCTTATTTCTAAACCTCAGCCAAAACAGGCGAGAATGTGGAATAGCTGTTTCTAAGATTAGTTGAGCACTCAACAGAAAAGCCGGCAACTGATGCAGTTGTAAAAATTGTAAAATAAGAAAAAGATGTGATACAATAGGAAACTCCAAAATAGTAGTAGTAAAAGTAATAGAACGAAAAGGAATTGCCAGTGGAGGTCAAATAATAGTAAAACAAAGATAAAAACGTAAAGGAGAAGGAGGTATAAGTTAACGATAAAGTTAAATTAACAAACGAGAAGATAGAAGGGCGCAAAAAAGAAAAGCACAAAAAATGTTGTTGATAGGTTTGTTAACATTATGATATACTGGGCTGATCAGTAATTGATTAAACAATAATTATAATTTATCGGTAAACCCGCATTTAAAAGCTAGACTGCATATTCTAGTTTATTGAAAATTAGATTTTGAGTAAAATCTTAGAAAAGGTCATCATAATCGTAAGAATATGAAATTAGCAAAAATAAAACAAATAAATGTTGCATTTATAGAAACTTAATCAAGGGTATCAAAAGATATGATTTTTATTCAAATTATAATTATCACAAATTATATATGGAAAAGCCACACTATAAAATTCATAAAATGGGCAAAGAAACCGAAGAACAACAATAAGACTAGTCTAACTGTTAAGATTGTCAACGCAATCGCATAAAGCAAAGCGAGGATAGATCTTCCTCATTTGAAGAAGATAGCAGTAGTTCTGACAATAGTATCTCCCTTCATTTTAATTCTAGAGTGCCCTTGCGCACTTAGAATTCACCTTTAAATTTTATACAAGAAGAAATGAAATTATTAAGAATATAAAATGCCAATTTGCAAGCTCAAAATCGTGAGCTAAAACACAGAACTAGAAACTAGATAAATTAAAATCTATTGAAATCTTAGCTGCTGGAGAGATAAAAATAGATAAGGTAATTAAAAATGCAATTGATCGCTTCTACATGTGGCGTGAATAACAATAACAGAATTTCATAACCATTGAATCAAATAAGTAAAAAATCTCTCAATAATATATCCAAAAAACATCTTATGGGATCGAAATAGACCAGATAATATTTAAGGACAGGCAAAAAGGATTAGAAGTGTAGCGAAACAGATAGAGACGAACTTGAGTCAGTCAGATTTCATTTATTTGAAAACAAGAAGTATGTATAACAATTTAAGAGTTAAAAAAAGATGCTTTATAGTCAAATTACTTCCCTTCAAGAGAAGATAATAGATTATGAAAGATAATTAAAATGGATGGCCAATTTAACTGAAAAGATCATTAATATGTCCATCAAATTGAGCTACGTTTTTAAATAAAAAGTAATAGAGAGCAAGTGGTCAGTATTAAAACAGGCTAAAGTGTCATGGAGGTATTTAAAGCATATTCTCAATTATTTGATTGCTTTTTAATGACGTAACAATTTATTTTCCTTTAATTGCTTGAATTATAATTATTGAAATAAAATCATTAAATGATGATGATGAATGATTTTAAGTAATCTTTTCTTCAAGAAAAAATAAGAAATATAAGTTTACACAGCAATATCTATGAAATTATAGTAGGAAGACAAGTATAGAAAATAGATAGAGATCTATTTGGAATTAAAGCAACTGTTTTAGCCTCAAGGTTGGAGGAAATGTAAAAATAGTTAATTAAATCCAATTTGTCAATAAAGAATATTAGCTTTCAGTTGTAAAAATAGAAATAGTTTGGTTATATAATGAAAGGATACTTTCGGAAGATTGAAAAGATCATGTATAATCAGCAGTCCGAAATATTTTAGAAACAGCCACCTAATTATGAATAGATAGAGTTATATTTTCGATAAATGCTGAGGCGCTTACAAGATATTCATAATAATAAGCTAGTTCATGTGCCTCATATCTATCGAAAGGATAATATTAAGATATACAGAAAAATGAAAATGGACGATCCAACCGATTGATTATCGAAAATAAATTGTCAATTTCTCTTTATTAATTAGTTAATATAGCCTAAACCGATTGATTAACTTCATCAGAAGACTATGATAATACTTATTATGTTTAATTCACAAAAAATGACCTCATCACTAACTGAATTTTTGCTCTTTGAGAACAGAAATATTTTTTTAATTCTTAATTTGATGATGTAAACTTTCATTTTGTCCTATATTACTTATTCTTAAAATGTGGAAGATGTTTATCAATGCAGATAGGGAAGCCAGACTTACTTTGATTGGAGGATTACTTATCAAGTTCGCTACTGGGCTTGCCGCCATCTGGGGAAGTTGCAATATTTATTTTTTCTCAACCCTCAAACATCAAGGTTTACAGATAGATGAATCAACTAACTCGATTGTACTTCTATTCGGATTGATTCCATCTTGCTTCGCTGTACTTGCTGCAAATCCTTTTGCCCGTCTTGTAGGTTACAAATCTGCAGTTCGCATAGCAGCTTTACTTTTCATTCTATCTCCAATGGTGTTAAATTATGTTTTCAATAAGATAACTTTTACTATATTTTGGATTGTATTGCCTCTGGTTGCTTTTTGCCTTGGAGCAATTCCGGTCCTTAATTGTCTCTGGACTCAATTTCCTAGAGATTTGAGCAAAGTTAGTGGGTTAGCTGTTCTATTCTTTTCGCTTGGAATGATTTTTTGGAATTTAGTTTTTTTATTTATCGCAAATCCTAATAACATAAAAGCAGAGATCGATTAGCATGGAATTCCAATTTTTCCAAAATAAGTGGCTGATAATACATTAAAAGCATCTAACACTGTTTATCTTATCGCTGGTCTGTGCAATATTGCTGGATCCTTTCTGATTTCTAAAAGAATTGAGTCTAACTTGGATTAGCCAATCATTCCGAACAATTAGGATGCAATATAAAAATTAAGAATGATTGAGAATGAGCCTGTTATAGAAATTTAAAGAGCAGCCTCAATCATCTCTGATAGCCATTCAAGCTAAAAGATAAATACTCTCCTTCAAGGCCTCAAGGATAAAAAGTTTATTCTTCTTTTCTTTATTTCGGCCTTCATGCCTATTTACCTCATTTATCTTGTTCTTAATTTGAAATTGCTCTACATGCCAATTATAAACGATGATCATTTCCTCTCTTATTGCGCGGCACTTGTAACAGTGTCTGCTGTTGTTGGAGCTCCTCTATGGGGATATATTGGTGATATCAAAGGATTTAAATTTACTCTCATGGTACTTGTACTGTTAGATTGCTTTGTTAAACTCTTTGGCATCTACTGCTCATAAAAATGGAATTTAGTTTTACTCTTTTTTTTGTTAGGGATGAACGATAAAGGAATGCTTACAATAATTGGCCCTGGACTTATTGGGATGTTCGGAATTGAAATGGCGACAGAACTGATTCCGTATAAAGGACTTGCTGTATTTTTGGCATATGTGATAGCTCCTCTCTTTCAGATTTTCCTTTCCGGTTTGATTTCTCATCAAAATTTACTTGTTGTTTATCTTCTGTTCTCTATTGTAGGATTAGGTCTATGCTGGTACTTGAATTTTAAAATTCATTATACATTGATAGATCCAGCAAATCCTAAAATAAAACCAAAATAGCTTGAGATGGAAAGCGTTAATCCAAAATTATGAAAATAAATAAAAAATAATGTTATTTATAAGCT
>Ga0302188_10001208_pt1 | contig 20606 bp, 23 predicted proteins | sample II_Bog_E2_1_FD_198783 | JGI IMG/M metagenome (GOLD analysis project Ga0302188, IMG submission 198783) | Peat permafrost microbial communities from Stordalen Mire near Abisko, Sweden - II_Bog_E2_1 | ecosystem: Environmental > Terrestrial > Soil > Wetlands > Peat | place: Sweden: Abisko...
ATGAATTAAATGAAAAACGTATTCCACAATTCTTAGGCAGCAACCCGGCTGCAAAGAGCGTCGATTCGGTTTACAATCCTATTTCGCAGTTGGAAGATTATTTTATTCCGATTTCTGCAAGTCAGCGCGGATCAAAAGTTGAAAAACTGGAAGGTACGCCATGGAATGATATGCCAGATTTAGATTATCTTAAAAAGAAAATGATGGCGGCATTACGTGTCCCTTATGCATGGATGCAGGGATCGCAGGATGGTGGCTCGGTATTCAATGATGGTAGAGCGGGCGTAGCATATCAGGAAGAAATTGAATTTTCTCGGTTTTGTTTACGTGTTCAAAATAATTTAATCATGGCGTTAGACCATGAATTTAAAATGTTTTGTAAATGGCGCGATATTGAATTTAATCCGGGGGATTTCTCATTAGCATTCTATCCGCCTGATAACTATGAAAAATCAAAGCAGTTATCGAGAATGAATGAAGCTACTCCAGTGTTTCAGGCATTGTTGGGCACCCCGTTTATTGCTGCTAGATTTGCTATGAAATACGGAATGCAATTTACTGATGATCAAATTCTTGAAAATGAAAGATTGTATAGAGAAGAAAATTACCAGATGCAAGCACCAGCGGGCGCAATGGGTGGTGGCGGCATGGGCGGCGATATGGGTATGGGTCCACCCCCACCAAGCAGCGGACCACCACAAGAAAATGAGAAGATGGGCGGCGCTGAAGGCTCTTCTGGCGCTGATGTAGGCGGAATGGCTCCTGCTGGAACTTCAGCGGGCGCAGCAGCTTATGGTGGCGCGATGGAGTCTAGAACTGCTCATCCACGTAAAATTCAATTAACAGAACAATATTCTAGGACTAAACCTAAAATGCCTTTTGCTATTAATTATATCAAACCAATTAAAGAAGAGAAAATTGATTTCGATTCAATCGACGTGCCATCAAAGAAGGGCGATGGCGGCGGCTTTGATTTCTCTAGAGACGATGAGGGTGTAATGCCAGAAGACCCATTGCATGGCAATATAATGGTTAGCTTGTCTGAATTACAAAAAATTAGACGCGCGTATATGAATAAGCGCATTGATAAACAGAGAAGATTAAATGTGACCCTACAAATCTATAAAAAGCCTCCTGCCGAACCAGCGGGCGGTATGGGTGGAATGGGCGGAATGTAAATAAGGTATTAAGGAAATAACATGGTCGGATTCGATTCAAAAAAGTTTATCAAAGAATTTTCAAACGGATATAAGTTGAATAAAAAGGGTGAGCTTAATATTATTAATGAAAATGCGGCAATTAATGCCAAAGAGCTATTCAAAAAAAATATTGCTGATATTAGTAATGTATGGATTGCAGAGGATCATGGGACTGATGGTCCTGAAACATGGGGAAATGACGCACCGCCCGAAACTGCCGATCAGGAACCGGAGCAAATGGATGAAAAAGATTCTGGCGAAGAGTTTGATTTTTCATTTTTAGATCATGGTTTGCAAGAAGATGGCGACTTTGGGGATTCTACTGATAATTCTCAAGTTGCTGGAAATTTCACTCCAATTAATACCGGTCCACCGATAGACAACTTTAATATAACCCCAACACCAATTGCCCCAATAACATCCCCATCAGCACCAATAGCTCCAATAACAGCGCCTCCTGCTATGGGAACTCCGGGTGGCGCTCCTATTCAGTTTGATAGAAGCGATGATGGTATCAATCCTGATCCTACTCCCCCCGGTCAGATTGGGATGGATAATAAAAATTGGGTTGGATAAATTAAATAATAAAAAGGAACTTTAAAATGGCTAAAGATAAATCAGCCGCTCGTCTAATGCTAGAACAGTTTATGAGCGGATATAAATTAAATGAAAAAGGCAATCTCGTTGTAGTCAATGGCGATGCTGCCGATAAAGCTAAGAAAATTTTTGGTAAAACTATTTTTGAAAACAGCCGTAAATGGTGGGTTGAAAGCAAAGAAGATGAAGTTCATGATGATTGCAGTACAGACGCGTTAGAAAAGCAACCGTCAAATGCCGAAAAGGGAACAGGTATTTATGCTGAACCAATAGAAGAAGATGACATGGCTAGCGTTGGCGATGATGGATCATCCGACAAGGGAATGACCGCCGATGAACCTGCCGAAGATGGTTCATCTGATAAGGGAATGACTGAAAGCTTTGACTTTAATTCAATCTTTGAAGATGATGGTCCCATTGTCGCTGGCGATGATGACGATACCTTGGAACAAGGTGGATTAGCTAATCAACCGAATAATGGGGGATTAGGCGATGGTTCCTCATCAACAAACCCATATCAACAGAATGATGGGGAAATTGGTGGTGAGGAACAGTATTCAGGAGGTCGCTTAGGCGACCAAGGTACACAAGCAACATATCCGTCACAAACGACTACGGATGTTATTGGGAATGGAATGACTGGTGGCGATTCTGAGACGGGAGTCATGGGCGTACATGATTATCTTGGACCACTATCTCATGGAATGAACCAAAATTGGAATAATGGTATTAATGATAACAATACAACGATAACTCCTACTCCCCAAGATGCATCTACTGTGCCGTCAGCGAATGGTTTTGGATTCGGTTCTTATCAAAATCCAACACAATATAATCAATCTTCAAATGAATCGTTTGATCTTTCATTTTTAGATCATCCCCTAGTTGAGGATAAATGAATATAATGTTAAGTAAACGTTAAAAGATAATAAAAAGGGGGGTTTTTACCCCCCTTTTGTTTTGGTTCCTTAAATATCTTTTGTATACGTTTATTCTTTTTAAAAAGGAGCACAATAATGATTAACGGAGCGAAGATTACTGGCGATATGCTAGAGAACTTCATGAAAAGTTGCAAATTTAATGACAAGGGTCAATTAGTAGTTGCTAACGAAACACTTTATAAGAAGGCACAGAACCAGCTTTTGGAAATGCTTAAGAACACAACTCGCGAATGGTGGATTCAATTGGAATCTTCTGAGGGTTCTTTAGCTAAAATGGCTGATGAAATTGATTTTGAACAGAAAGAAGGTAATCCTACCAAACTTTCCAACAAAGTAACAAATAAAGATTCAAAAGAAACAGATGATGACAAAGACGAAGTATCTGAAAGCTTTGATTTTGGTTCTATTTTTGAAGATGGCGACGTTCATATTCATAACTATGGCAAACCTTCTGGCGAAGGCGAAGTTGATGAAGACTCGTTTGCATTAGGTTCTGGTCAAACCGGTAATGATCTTGGGGGAATGGCTTCGCCGGTACCGACTATGACATTTGCTTCTCCGTCTGCTGATGCATACGCACAGGGCGATGCTGGTCAAGACCCGACTGGAACAATCAGCGCAGGGAGCGCGCCAGCTACTCTTGGTGGGGTAGATGGTGGTAAAGGTCTTGGTACTGCGACCGATGAATCTGATGGTGACTTTGATTTCGATCTTTCCTTTTTAGAAGAGCCAGAAGGCGGCGAAGGCAATGAATTTGGGTCAGAAGAAGGCGGCGAGGAAGAATCAGATTTTGGTGGTGACACCGGAGAAGATGACTTTGGCGGCGAAGAAGGTAGCGAAGACGATACCGACGATGTTTCTTTTGATGAGCCAGAAGCCGGTAAAAAAGGAAAAGACGTAAATGTTTCCTTTGGTAAAGGCAAAAAAGAGGTTGAAGAAGAAGCAGGCGATGCGCGCGATGTTGCAACAAACACCGCAGGTGCAAGTCTTGGCTTCGACAGCGGTCGTTGCGATACCTCTGGGCAAGAAGAATAATTACAATGATTAGAGAAATTACCTTATTAAGGGAAGACATTTTACCAGAGCGCAAACAAATCTTCGCGGAAGCCCGCGAAGATACCCTTGGTAAATTCTTTTACCTAAAGGGTCTTTTTATCGAAGGTGATGTAAAGAATCACAATGGACGCATCTACCCACGGGAAGAAATTGCCCGTGCGGTAGCTGATCTTAACGAAAGAATTAAAACGCGGGGACCAGTTGCTGGTGAATTGGATCATCCAGAAGGTATTAACATCAACTTTGATAGAGTTGCTGTTGCTATCACTGAAATGTATCTCGAAGGAAGCAATGGTTTTGGAACAATGAGAGTTGTCCCCGCTGGACTAGGTTTGATTATAGAAGGTTGTATTAAGGCAGGGATTAATGTTGGCGTAAGCTCACGTGGTTCCGGTAGGGTTGAAACTTCTGGCAAAGTGTCGGATTTTGAAATTATTACAATCGATGCAGTAATTAATCCATCTGCACCAAATGCTTATCCTAAAATGTCTTTAGGTGAAAGCATCTATGGTAGTCAGTATGGAAAAGAAATCATGGAAATGTCGAAGTACATTCATGATAGTTCGGCGGCACAAAAGCACGTAATAAATGAATTTAAAAAATTATTTTCAATTATTGAAACCGATGTCACAAGGAGATGAAAATGGATGAAATTCTCAAAAAACTAATTTCTGAGAAAATCATAACTGAGGATACTTCTTCGGAAATTAAGAAATATTTCGAAGTAAGTCTTAAGGATGCAAAAGTAAAGCAAGAAAAGAAGATTCGCGCTGAGCTTTCTGAGCAGTATGATGTTGATACTGAGCGGATGCACCTTGCTCTTGAGAAGTTCGTAGAACAGGAACTCAAGGAACATGTTATTGATTTACAGAAGGGCGTAGAATCTTTCGACAAACTCAAGCTGGAATATTCCACAAAGCTTGCGACTGTCAAGGAAGCAGCCCAAAAAGAAGTTAAGGCTCGTATTAATGCTCTTGAGAAGACAATGGAAACATTGCTTAAGGAGCATATTGGAGAGTTGCATGAAAATGAGGTTCACACTCGCCGTGCATATCTTAATGCGATCAACAACAAGACTGCGCAGCTAGAAGCCGAACGTAATAAGTTCCGCGACAAGGCAGGAGCAGTTCTGGAAAATATTGTTAATGTTATGGTGCCTAAGCAGCTTGACGAACTCCGTGAGGATATTCAAGCAGCGAAGGAAGCTGATTTTGGACGTGAAATTTTCGAAAGCTTCATGACCACCTTCCGCCGCCAGTTCTTTAATTCTTCTGAAGAATTCCGCGCTTTATCTGAAACTGTTTCAACCACACAGGCTGATATGGCGAAGTTAAAGAAGGCTGCTATTAAGGCAGTTAAGGAAGCAAAAGAGGAAGCATTTGCCGCTAAGAAAGCTCACACTATTCTTAAGGAGAATGTTGTTCGCAAAGAAAAGATTGAAAAGCTTCTTTCCGGTCTTAAAGGCGAATCAAAAGTAAAGATGAAGGCTCTATTAGAGAGTGCTAAGTCGTCAGATTTAGACAAGACCTTTAATAAGTTTTTACCTGATGTTGTTGAAAAGAAACCAGTTATTAAAGAAACTGTCAATAGATCAACAATAGTTGAATTCGCTTCGGGTCTTTTAACTGAGGATGAAGCAGAAGACGATGATATCGTTGAACTCGTTCGTAGGTCAAATATCGGAAAAAGATAAAAAACACTATGATTTAACATAGTTTTTGAAGTTATAATATAAATATTTTACAGGATCGCCTAAAGGGAGATAAACAAGATGGCAAATCTTATTAAACCAAATGCAATGACTAAGTGGGACCGTATGAAAGACGCTCTCAAGGAAGGTCTTACTACAAAGCAAGGTCGTTTTCTCGACTCTGCCTTAGATAATACTAGAAATGAATTTATGAACCGTCAGAAGCTCATAATGGAAAACGCTTCTGGAAGCGGTGTTTCTACCGGTAATATTGCTACACTTCAGAGAGTTGTTCTACCAATTCTTCGTCGTGTTATGCCTAACGTTATCGCGAACGAAATTGTCGGAATCCAGCCAATGCAGGCTCCGGTGGGTCAGGTTGTAACCATGCGTTATACCTATGGCAACACCAACGCCGGTTCTGGTGTAGTGTCCGGTAACGAAGCTCTTGCGCCCGCGCATGTTCGCGACATTGCAGTTGCTTATTCTGGTAATGAAAATCAGCTTTATCCGGGTGCTGCTCCGGTCGGTATGCTTGAAGGCGTTCCGGGTAACACCATGAAGCTTGAAATTCTCAAGCAGACTGTTACTGCTCAGACTCGTCGTCTTTCCGCCCGTTGGACGGTAGAAGCACAGACTGATGCTAACAATCAGTATGGTGTGGATATTGAAGAAGAATTGCTTGCCGCTGTTGCGCAGGAAATTACTGTCGAAATCGATCAGGAAATTCTCCGTTCGCTTCGTCTTCTTCCTTCTAACCCGACTGCTGCTAACACCTACGATCAGGGCGCTGTTTCTGGTCAGGCTATCAGCGTTGTTGACGAATTTGCGGCTCTCGCAGTTCTCATCAATCGTCAGGCTAACTTGATCGCAACCCGTACCCGTCGCGGTAAGGGTAACTGGGCGGTTCTTTCACCGACAGCTTTGACTGTTCTTGAATCTGCTCGTGCATCTGCGTTCGTTCGCACGACCGAAGGTAACTTCGAAGCTCCTTCTAACAACAAGTATGTTGGTACTCTAAACAATGCAATGCGTCTATTCGTAGACACCTATGCAACGGATAGCACACCGATCCTTATTGGTTATAAGGGCGAAAACGAAACCGACGCGGCAACATTTATGTGCCCCTACGTTCCGTTGACAACTTCAGGCGTTGTGACTGATCCGAACACCTTCGAATTAGTGACCTCGTTCTACAGCCGTTATGGTTATGTTGAGTTCGTTAATACTGCAACCTCGCTCGGCAATTCTGCCGATTACCTTGGTCTTGTTGGTATCAACGCTGGTTCGCTTTCCTTCCTCTGATATATTCTACTTCAGAAGAAATACAAGTCAAAATCCCCGGTTCTTCCGGGGATTTTTTTTGTTTGACATTAGTTGGTATTAGTGATATTGTTAAATACAAATACAAAAGTGTTTGTATCCAAGGATGTTATTATGAAAGAACGAGTCAAAAAAATTATCGAAGAGTGTGGAAAGAAACATTTCTCACAAGGGATGAGACGCGACAAAGAACTTAACACATTCATCGAACAAAATTATCCAGATTCCGATATGACCAATGCTGAAATAGCATGGTGTATCATGCATGACGAGAACCCTTTTTGTGGAAATGGCAAGAAGCGGGCATGGGATAATATTGATCGTGGTTTTAGACCGTTTTGTGGTAAAGGTAAAAATTGTCAATGTTATATGGATAGCGTATCTGACCTCACGAAAAAAGGTATTGTCATTGCTGATAGAGATACGGACGCCATAAATGTCAAGCGCGAAAATACAAATTTAGTAAAATATGGCGTAAAGAATGTTTCTCAGGTTGAAGAAATTAACGAGAAGCGGGAAGCTACCGTCATGGAACGCTTTGGAGTTAATTCTATTTTATGTATACAAGATGTAAAAGAAGCTGGTATGTTGGAAAGGTATGGACACGTAAATCCTACCCAAGTGCCGGAAATTAAATCCATAATTGCGACAACTAATACTGAGAGATATGGTGTAGATCATTATATGAAACAACATCATATTAGGAAAGAATTCTCTGACCACGCAAGAAAAACACACCCTAGTAGGGTACATATTTCAAATGCGGCACGAGAAATATTAGATAATAAAGATAAATTCATTGCATATGCTTCTACTAAAAGTTTTCAAGAAGCTATTTTTGAACTTAATATATCCCAAGTGCTATACCACAAGCATTGCCGTTTATATGGTCTCACTGATGGTTACAGAAGCTCATTAGAAAGATCGTTTGCATCGTTCTTAACCTCTTTAGATATCAGATTTATATCTAATAATAAATCGATAATCAAACCATTAGAATTAGACTTTTATTTACCAGATTATAATTTAGCATTTGAATTAGACGGATTACGGTTTCATTCTGAGATAGCTGGCGGTAAAGATAAGAATTATCATTTTGATAAGATGAAAAGATGTAATGAAATTGGTGTTCGTCTAGTTAGTATTTTTGATGATGAGTGGGTTACCAAAAATAGTGCATGTAAGAAACGTGTCATCAACATTTTAAAGAAATCCGAGAAAGGGGTGGGCGCACGTAAGTTAGTCATAAAAGAACTACCATGGAGGGATGTCAAACAATTTATGGATAATAATCATTTACAAGGTAGTGGTGCATCAACGGCGATAAATTTAGCAGCATTTAATGAAAATGAAATGGTTGCTGTTATGACGTTCGCCAAGGGTAGGTATATCATGTCTTCTCACAACAAGAACCTACATGAGTTAGTTAGATTTGTCACGGATGGAAAAAATAATCCCGGCATTGCATCAAAAATGTTGAAAACCTTTATTAAAAAATATAATCCAAAAGAAATAATATCATTCTCGGATAATCGTTGGTCAAAGGGAAATTTATATAGCGCTCTTGGATTTAGTAATGGTGGTATGACTGATCCAACATACTGGTACACAAAGCGATTTGCCGAGAGAATCCATAAATCGAATCTTCGTAAAGATAGAATCATTTCTATGGTGCCAGATCATAAATGGGTGGATAGTACGACAGAATGGGAAATGGTACAGGACCTTGGGTACGACCGGGTATGGGATTGTGGCATGACACGATGGGTTTTAAAATTTTAATAAATAACTATATGCGACTTTCCACAATTCTCAATAAAATTAATCTAATAGAGTCTTTCGATGATGATGATGATGAACAAGTTGACTTTAGTTCCTTGCCATCTAGTCAAGCAATTAAAGCATTAATTCCATTATTTGTTAAAGCTGCCCAACATCAATATGATAAATGGGAAATGATTGATGGGGATGAAATTGGTTTTCAAGACGAGTATGCCGGTGGTGGAATTTGTCATCTTATCGCGGATTCCCTTTCTGAAATAATGAATCATCATGGGATTGATTGCGCATCAGTTTCATCTATGAATGAACAACATGTTTATTGCGTTGCGCAATGTAGCGATGGTGTGTTTGAAATTGACGTGCCTTGGCGCAACTATGAGACAGGCGGCGGCTTCACATGGAAGCGCATTGACGGCATCACGTTTGATGCGGATTATATCTACATAGGGTGTTTATCTTCTGACCCATCTGAATTTGAAAATTATACAGATTCTTATTGAAAATAGTGTTTTGGTTGCCTAAATATAATACACGATGCCGATAGGATCGTGGATAGACTGCCTTTGTGGGGTCTTACGAAGAACCAAAAGGTAGTTTATTATTAACAATCTTGCTTAAAAGGAGATTAATTATGGTAAATTCAACACTAACACTTTTTAAACACCCCCGTATTGTAGGGTTCGATAACTTATTCCGTGAATTTGATGACTTAATGAGAACGGAACGCCCTTCATATCCCCCATTTAATATAGAAAAAATATCAGAAGATGTGCAACATATCGTTGTGGCTCTTGCCGGTTTCACTCGATCCGATATTGATGTTTTAGTAAAGGACGATATCCTAACAGTCAAATCAATTAACGTTGACAACACAAAAGATGATAAAGATTATATCTATAAAGGTATAGCAAAAAGAGCATTCTCGCTCGATTTCAAAGTTGGACATGATTTTGAAGTTGTGGATGATGTTATCATGGAGCATGGGATGCTGACCATCCCTCTTAAAAGAAAAGCCCCCGAAGTTGTTCAAGGGAAATCATTTACTATCAGATAATTAAAGGGGGCGAAAGCCCCCTTTTTATTGAAAATGTCCGTCTTTGATTAAGCCTTGCACTGCTGCTTGAATTCTTTGCAGATTAGCACCGACCGTCATTTTCGACTGTTGATTCATAGAGAACCCACCGCTTTTGAAAAATGATCCTAGTGAATTTAATTCATTAGCGATATCAGTTAACTTTCCATTAATTGTTGTAATATTAGGCACCTGTTGATTGATGCCCGCGCGCTGCTGCAACTGAGCAATGGCGGGGTCTTGCGTCATTGGAGCAGGAGATTGATTTAAAGTAGGGTCCATATGATATAATCCTTGTAATAGTATTTATATTAATTCATCTTTTACCATAGAAGATCGAACCTACCAGACATGATCTTATCAGTCGCCGCGACCTTTCCAGTTCTGTCGTCTTTTGTGACATTATCTTGGAAACGATACGTTCTGATTTTATCGCCCCTTTCGCCCGACCCTTGAAGCTTTTTAATCAATTTGGTTTTATCAGAATTAATTGTAGATGAGTGAGATGATGTTAAACGCTGTTTAAGCGCCTCTAACGCCTCTCGTTTATTATCCTCACGACTTCTACTCTGGCGCTGTTCTGTCAGCCCTGTGGGCTTGTGAATGACCCTACAGCTACAAGCCTTCTTGTTTCTGTGCTGCCCGCCGCAACCGGTACCATTAAACCATTGAATTTCAAAGTCGTCATCATTTATAATGATTTCTTTTATCGTTGGATCAATAACGGCGATTGTTATCGTACTCGTGTGAGTGCGGTTGCGTTTTTCAGTTGGTGGGATTCTTTGGATTCGATGACCGCCCGATTCTTGCTCAAGGCGTGATACATCTTTACCCTCTATGATAAGGGTAAATTCATTGAGTCAAGTGAATGACCAATTCATATTTTTTGCAAATTTTGTATAGGCTTTCATAAAGTCTTGTGTGAGAAGATAGCTATCTTCTCCTCCCTCAGCGGGAGTAATAATCAATTTACGCTGCATTTTACTCTCCTTATAAGACTTATTTAATATAATATCATTGCTTTTTCAATAGGACGGTTATAGATATTAATTGCGCATGGTGCGCAGTATCAAACCTGTGGGGAATACGTTCTTTATGGGGTGAGAGAGAGGATACAAAAAATGAGTAATAAGTATAAATTAGTGATTTTGTCATCTGGAATGGGCGACGGTGCCCAACGAGTGGTTGATGAGCTTAGGAAGTTTAATGCTTTGCCGGGAATTAAAGCCGTTCATATTAGAAAACAATGGGATACTAATCTTGATTTCGAATATGAAGTGGTAGACGTTGATCCTACCGAAACAAGGAAAGTTTGGTATATTGATCTTGGTCCAGATGCTATAGGCGACGAACGGGCGCAAGACATTGTGGCTAAATGCAAAGAGGAATTACAAACATATAATCCAATATCAATGCTTGAAGATTATTTCATACCTATTTCCAATGGTAAAAAGTTTACAAGAGTTGAAACAATAAGGGAGTAAACAAAATGGCGTCAGTAATCACACGATGTTTAGAAAAGGAATGGATAAACCCACCTCGTTGGGTTAAGAACAACATTGTGTTGGAGGTGCTTACTGGCTCCATCGCCTATGGTATGAATAACGACTTATCTGATATGGACATTGTTTCAGTCGTTATTCCGCCAAAGGCTGATATATTTCCGTATAGTGTTGGGGGATATGTGTATGGGTTTAGCGATAAACCACAACCGTTTACCGTATATCAGAAACACCATATTGATGATAAGGAAAAAAACAGAGAATATGATATAACACTATATTCTATAGTTAAATTTTTTCACCTTTGTATGGAAAACAATCCAAATATATTGGATATAATCGCGACTCCACGAAGATGTGTGTTACATACTACGGAAATTGGTGAGTTGATTTTAAAAAATAGAAAATTATTTTATTCTAAAGCTGCGGTTCCAAAATTTATGGGTTATGCGGCAGCACAATTATCTAAAATTAGAAATAAAAAATATGAAAATTCTAAACGAAAAGAGCTAATCGATGAGATGGGATGGGATGTTAAGCACGGTGCTCATCTTGTTCGGAATTGTTTAGAAATTAGACAACTTTTATTAGAGTGTGATCTTGATATTGAACGTAATAGTGAAATTTTAAAACCTATTAGACGGGGTGAATGGACATTAGAGAGATTAATTGAATGGTTTGCTAATATGGAAAGGGAAATCGACAGTCTGTATGTTCAATCATCATTACAAGTAGAACCAAATGAGGAACTTATCAAAAGATTATTATTAAATTGTTTGGAGATTCATTATGGAAATCTTTCGGTTGCCGTACAAATAAATCCAGACATTGGAATTATGATAAATGAGTTTAAAAATATCATCGAAAAATATGAAACCAAAATTAAAAAGTGAATATTTTGTGCATTGAATATTAGATGGCTTATATAAATAGTATCATAACAAAATTGGAAAGACGATACTATGAAAGATTTTACAGGAATAAGAGTTGGTAAACTTATTGGAATAAAACCAACAGAAGAAAGAAGAGCTAAAAATATTATATGGGAAATGCGTTGTGATTGTGGAAATATTGTAAAAAGAGCCGCCGAAGATATACAACAAGCGATAAAGAAAAAATTTGATAGTTGTTGTAATGAATGTTCGCAAAAGAAAGATTTTACTGGTAACAAATATGGATATTTGACCGCCGTTAAACCGCTACGGATCGAACCCGGTAAGGGGTTTATTTGGGAATTTAAGTGTGATTGTGGTAATATAACTGAAAAAGTCGGGAGTGCTATATCCAGAAAAGAAGGAGCATTGCATTGTGGATGTCAAAAGAATCGTGGGTCTTCTGCTAACGACCTTACCGATAAATTATTTGGTGAATTGTATGTATTAAAACGATATGGTACTTCTTCTAGAGGTAGAATAACATGGCTGTGTGAATGTTCATGTGGTACTAAAGATTATGTGGTTCCGGGGTATTGTTTATCCAGAGGATCACAAACCCATTGTGGGTGTAAGCGTCAATTAGGAAAAAATAGCTCTTCATTTAAAGGGTATGGAGATATTCATAAAACATATTGGACTAGAATTCATCATGGTGCTATTATAAGAAATTTAAATTTTGATATTTCTATTGAAGACATGTGGTCACTTTTTCAAAAACAAAATGGTAAATGTGCATTAAGTGGTGTTGATATTACTTTAGGTAGCCCTAACAAGCAGACTGCATCTATAGATAGAATAGATTCTAATACCGGTTATTGTATAGATAATGTACAGTGGGTTCATAAGAAATTAAATATATGTAAACAATCAGTACCTAATGATGAATTTATTAATTGGTGTAAATTAATTGCCGACTATCATAGATAAACAAAAAAGGGCGCATAAAGCGCCCTTTTTCTTTATTATAAACTAATATCAGTACTCGAAACCGAAAATATAGACCGTGAAGTTATATGTGGTAGCAGTAGCAGCGGTCACAACATTGACAGCCACGTTTGCGCCCGCAGGAACGAACTGATAGTTTGCACCAGCAGTGATACCTATATCATTGATAATCAATGTCTGTCCGGTGGTGTTGAAACCATAAGAAGGATTGATTTTTGCCTGTGTAGCAGTTAATGTGCTATCAATTAACTGGTTGTAGCTAGGAGCCGGGGACCAACCTAGATTGATAGCTAAACCACCATTGGTTGAAGGCGCAACACCGGTTGCGGAGGTAAGAAGCAACACAACCTTTGTTATAATCGCATTTCTGCCAGCAGGAACATTATAGCTGGAAGCGGTAACACCACCAACTTTACCATTGATTGCCACGGAACCAAGAAGCTTTTCACCAGCAAATTTACCAACTACCGAGACAACATTGTTATCTGCAACAGCACCACCGATAGTGATAGCCTTATTGGTATAATCAAAGGTAGCCATTTCTTTAGCGCCAGCAACAATGCTTATTGCGTTGGTGCCATGGTAGCTAATACCAGTATCAGTATCGCCAGTAAACGAATAGGTAGGAACTGTCGCAGAGAAACCGACTGCCTGAATACGAGGACCACCTGTGGTTACACCGTCGCCCAATATTAAATTGGTACCATCGAATGCAGCAAATCCAGTACCACCAACAGCGATGCCTAATCCAGCACCAACAGGTAACTTATAGATACCAGTGCCGGTATATGCACCTTGGAATCCGATTGCAGGAGCAGCAGAAGTTCCGCTTGCTAACTGAAGAGCACCATTAATCAAGCCACCAGATGAGCCAATTTTAGTCATCGTAAGGTTATTAAGCTGTGTTTGAATATTTAAGGTTGCTCCCTGTAGATAGTTTAATTCTACAGTTGTAATAGAAGAACCAGAAATTTCATTAACACCAATGGTACCAGAGCTTGGACGCTTGCCGTCTAACTGCGCCTGAATATTGGCGGTAAGATTGGCAAGATATGATACTTCGGTAGCGGTGATTTGAGTCACATAACTACCACTTCCAGTGGAAGCGCCAGCTAGGATGTTAATATCATTCACTGACGAAGTAAGACCAAGTAAGTTTGGAATAGTAGCAAGAGCAGATTGAACATTTGTTGTTAGACCAGAAAGGTAACCAAGCTGAGTAACATTGACACCACTTGCTGCAAGACCATTAATTGCATTAAGATCGGCAGTTGAAGATGTCAATCCAGTTAAACGATTAAGGATGGTTGAGTTACCAGTAAAGCCCGTAAGACGGTTAATATCAGCAGCAGATGCTGTGATCTGACCTAACATAGCCAAATTGGCGCTTGTAAACGTACCGGCAGTACCAGTAAGAGTGTTTATATCAGCAGCAGATGCTGTAACGCTATTAAGTCTCATTAATGCGCTGAAAGAGTTTAACTGAGTCTGAATATTGGAAGTGGTACCAACAAGATTATTGATTTCAGTAGTCGAGGCATTCGTGTTAGCAACACGCTGCATATCAGCATTGGTTAATCCATAATTAGCTAAACCAGCTAAAACATTAAGGTCTGCGCTAGTGGTAATAACATTACCGTCGCCAATCTTTGTCTGAAAGCCGGGTGCGCCGTTCGTGCCAGCGAGCATGTCGGTAACAGTTTTGGAAAGGTCATTAGCATAAACAACATCGTCTGAAGTAAAGCTAGGAACGATAGCAGCATTTACGTGGAAGTTTGTGCCTGTACCACCGATGGTTAACGAAGAATTAATAATTGCAGTTGCAATTGTCGAATTAACTCCGGTATTTCCACTGATTGTACCGGTACGTCCTGAAACATAAACCGAGATAGCGCCGCCTGTAGCTACGCTAACGTTACCACGAACGACAGGAACATTACTTGCAACATCTAAAGATAACGAATAAGTGTGCTTAGAAAAATCGATAGTTACTAGATTTACCCAATCATTTGCTCCGGGAGAAAGTGCGAACGATCCTTGAACGATCACTTCTCCGGTAAAACCAGTACCAGCAGCAGGGTTGAATTGAAGAGTTCTCACATTTTCGCCGGATTGGAGGCTTATTGCGGCTCCGGTTCCAACGCTTGATGTTTGAGAAACTAATAGTTGATTACTTGACATTATATTAACTCCTTGTCATACGCATATATTTAAGGGTGTTAATAAATAATCTTTGATGTTGCGTAACCGACCGAGAAAATTATGACAGAATCAGAGAAATCTAAAAGATGGAGGGAAAAAAATCCCTCCAAACGTATGCATTATATGCGTAAGTACCGGACTATTAACACAGCCGATATAGTCGTAATGTTGGGAGATTCGGATGAAATATGGTTTGAGCGGGACGCCAGAAAGCGAAAGTTATTAAAACGCGCCACTCCGTCATGGGCAGATAGAGGAAAAATTAGAAAAATTTATCAACAGGCAGTTTTTGAAACTGCCCGTCATAATATTGAATTTGTGGTAATTCACATTTATCCGATTGCCCACCGTAGGTTTTCGGGATTGCATGTCGAAAATAATTTAAGAATTGTTTCTGCTTCATACAAAAAGCGTATGGGTAGAAAATTTAATAAAAATTATTTATAATCTAAACGAGCAAAGAAAAAGCCATATCCAGCTACACTGAGTGTAAATTTTAGATGATTTTGTGCAGTAAAATAAGGACATGCGAAGTCGGTTTGTCCCGGAGCAAAAGTTGTAACTAAAGTCCAACCAGCATCAGGAACACTATAATCTATATTGATTAAATTCGTACCACTGGTATCAGATGTTATTAATTTTGCCTGTCCTTGCCATAGTTGAACGGTTGCAGTGCTATCATTTGCCACTCTAATATATGGAGTCGGACTCGGAGTTATATTGAACGCATTGAAATTCTGACCCGTCTGCGGGCCACAGGCTTCAAATAAAGTATCTCCCACTTTATAACTCTGTACTTTATACATTTATTAACTACCTTTTATATTATTTAGTAATAAATAAATATGATGCCAATCAGAATGACATTAGAAGAAGTTATTAATAAATTTATTGATATTCATGGTGATTATTGGCACGGAAACCCGGCTGTTTTTGACCCTGATGATTGTAATAAACATATTAAAAAATCTTTCAACGAATTATACACAAAAACCACAGCGGAAGAAAAGGTTATCCGTGAAGCAGGATACAATCTTGTTGTTATGTGGGAAAATGACTGGAATAATTTAAAAAAGAATGTTGCGTGAGTTGTAGTTGAGTACTATATAATTTAATAGGAGTTATTTGTTTGGAAAAAATTGAGAAACTTTTAAAAGTTACGTTGTCTACTGATCAAAAAGCACATATTAAACCGATATATGAAAGCACATTGATACGACCATCATTCATAAACAAACATTTCTTAAAAGTCACATCAATGATCATTGGTGGACTGTTGTTAATTGGATGGAATCCGGCAATTGCTCTTTATGTAGCATCTTTTTATATGACATTAATAGTGGCTATGAATATATTCGCCACAAAGTATGTTAGTCCTGAACGGTATGGTAAAATAAAAGATGAAGCAGACAAATTAAAGATATTAGATTTCGCTTTGTTTAATACTAATAGTATCGGGCTAGAAAGAATTTTTGATCTTGAAATGTTTGTTTCTATAGTTCTTGGAATTATAGCATATACACACGGTTATTATTTTTATATGATAATGTTAACTGCGTTTATTTTATCATATGTGGTTTTCAAACTCACCTTACGTGACGGTATGAAACACAGACTAGATATTTTATCAAAACCTATTGAAAAAGCCCCCACGGCGGAATAAATACCTTTTAGGTTATATGCAGTGTAATTGCTCACGAGTCAAAGTGAGAATCTTTAAGCCCTATGACAGAAAAAGGAAAAGTTATGTTTTCAAAGACTAGCTTCTTTGAAGCTTCCGTGCGCGTCAATGACTCGCCTACTACGGAAGTTTCGTATAATGGACGCACCTACATAGAAGGGAGAAAGAATTCAGAATATGAATTATTCTTCCGAAACAACTCATCCAAAAAAATTATGGTTATACCATCGGTAGATGGTCTTAGCGTGTTAAATGGTAAATTAGCGGGCGCTGGGTCACCCGGATTTGTCGTTGACCCTTGGGGACATTTGACTGTTCCGGGATGGAAAGTTGATAATAAAACGGCGGCAAAGTTTGAATTCCGCCCTGTTGGGGATAAGTCTAATTCAACTTATGTCGAAACATTAAAATCAGACGGTGTTGATGTTGATAGTGCTAATCAGGGACTAATCCTTTTCCTCATTTTTGAGGAAAAGGAACAATTCGATTGGAACGCGGTTAAAAATAAGATCAATTATAAGGCACCGGTAGAAGTAAAACATTGGTCCCCCAATCCCAACTCAACTGGATATGTTCCTCCACAATCATTTGGTATATGTCATGCTATGGGCAACTCTATAAATTTAGCAACTGATGATAACCTTACTATCAACACCAATGGTCCATTATTTTTAAATGCCTCAGCTACACCATTTAATAGTAGCTATAGCTCTAATAATGCTAGATTGATACCTACAGCTTCGGCAACCTCCGCTCAAGTCGGAACTGGCTTTGGCGAAGCTACTGATTTTAAAACAAAAAAAGTAGAATTCATTAAGAAAAATCCTAATACTCCTGATGATATTCTTATTATTGAATATGACACCATGCAGGGATTAAAAGCGCGCGGGGTCCCGGTTGAAATGTTCCGATCTAATCAGACAAACACTCAACGGAGCGCATTTCCGGCGTCACCGGAATTAGGAAATATAGGATGCAAGCCTCCTAAAGGCTGGAAAAGATAAGAAATCAGGAGAAAAGAAATGTTAAAATTACCAGAAACACATATTGATACCATCGTGAAAGTTTTGCTAGATAGATCATATTCTATGAATAGTGTTCTTGAAGGAACCATCGGTGGATTTAACACATTTATCGATAAGCTCAAGAGTGAACAGAGTGGCGTGACTTATGTTGGGCTTACGTTGTTTGATGCCCCTGCTTGGGGTTCTACTGCGGAATTACAACACGTGTTCTTGACCGCATTAGGAGATACCATCTATCTTGATAAGACAAACTATGCCCCGCGCGGCAACACTCCTTTGTATGACGCTCTTGCGACTGATATCTATGAATTAAGAGAAGCAGTTAAGAATCATCCTACTAAGCCAAATGTTTTATATGTTATTATTACAGACGGTGAGGAAAATGGTTCTAAGAAGTTCGACGCTAATACCGTTAAAGGTATTATTAAGGAAGTTGAGACTGAGGGTTGGACGTTCACTTATCTTGGCGCAAATCAGGATAGTTGGCAGATTGGCAGCTTACTCGGTATGTCTGCGGCTAATACCGTGAACTATGCCACTTCTAATATGAATGAAACTTTTGCCGCTGTCGCCACGGCATCGAACAGTTTTAGATCGGAATCAACACATGCTAAGTCATTTAGTGCGACTGCTGCTTACGCATCTGATACTATCTATCAAGACGCGAAGGTTGATACCTCTGCATTGTCTAAGTAATGAAAAAGGGGGGGCGGTTAAAACCGCCCCCCCTTTTTATTTTAAGTTATGTAATGGAATGTATATAATTGAATGTAAATTTAAATCTACAATAACTGTACCCATTCCTTGGGGAGAAATACCAATAACTTTATTATTAGATACCGTGGTTAATGGAATTTCTCGTACTTCTTTATTATCATTTACTACTTTTGCATAAAATGTATTATTAGGATTACTGATTAAGTATATGGTAACATTACCGGCTTTGAAACCTTGTTCTTGTCCACCATTAGTGGTCACCATCTTATTTAATATCTGTGCGTTTGCATGAGATACTTGATTTTTATAACGTTGACGGAGTTCAATTTGAACTGGACTTTTGGCAATGGTTGAAAAAATATCTTGAATTACTACTGGCATATCAACAGCTTCAACAATACCAGCCCTCTTTCTTAAAAGTTTTAATTCCAGTTCGAATGATAAATCGGTTTTCATATTATTATTTACAGTAAATCAGAACCAACGGAATAATTGAAATATGCATTGTAAGATTGTTGTAACACCGGATAGGTAGCATTTGTATTATTTGCAACGAGCGCTAACGCATCACCAGAATTTAAAATACTGGTAGATACCACGGTGGCGGAATTTGATATCACATTACTTAAAACTATCCAGAGATTACTAGCTCCTATGTTGTATCCCATATACCAATCTGAATTTTTCATAGTATAATTTGCGGATGTCAGTGCGGTCATATCCAAATATTTTGCGACATCATCTAGTAATATAAGAACACCCCATGCCGATTGTAATGAATCCCATGGATCGATATTAAGTCCAGTGATGTTGAAAATTTGTTCTAACTGTTCATCTGTTAATTGATAATCTCCTTTACCACCATTGATGCTCATAACATTAGTATTGTTGCCACTTTCCATCAATGAAAATCTCACTAAGTCTATAGCCGAAAGTTTTGGTGAGGTGCCAAATTCTGCATTATATTTGGCGACAGCATTTAATGCCGCATTATATCTAGAAGCCAATATCCGATCATATAAAGTACCAGTTGATGTTATATTATATGTTGCATTATTATTACGTTTAATAGAAATTAAATCTGGATGAACAGTATCTGTTTGAATGATATTAATATATTGTTTTCCATCGGAGGCAGTAAATTTTTGACTTATAGCGGTATTGGATATGACTGTGTTGTCAAATGCAGTACCTTGAATTGAAATTACCATTATTGACCTCCTAATATACTATAATAATTCTCTGCATTATTAGCTGTTTTAGTAGCGTATGCCCCGCTGTAGTTCTGCAATGATCCTGCGACAAAACTACCATTACTGTATGCAACACTGTTATTTCTTTCATACGCATAGTTCCACGCATACGACGCTTGTACGGGATCGGTCATTGACCAAAATCCAGTATTAGCTAATCTAGACGCTGCTAGCGAATCAGTATAAGGATTACCGGCAACTGATTGAGTCAAAGCAAATTGTGTTTGTACATTTGGATCAGCAATGTTATTACTTCCTGTTGTATTGTATACAGGATCATTAGCGAATGCCGCTAACTGTTGTTGGTTTGCTGGACTGAATTGCATAATACCATACATACTGTTATTATAGCCGCCGAAAGTTGTTGGGTTTACGCCGGGACTCTCGCCTTGTTCAACTCCTAAAATACCAGCCGCTTGAGCGGTATTTAATGTTGGGATATTAGCTGGACTTACTGGGTTATTCAGCAGAGCAATTGCGGCAACCTGTGCGTTCGCCTGAGTGGTGGGATTAGTATTCACTGTGTTGGTTGGTCCCACTAAGGCGTCAGTATTAGCGCTCGCGGGAGCATTTGTCTGTGTTTGGACCGTAGAATCACCCGCTGCTTGTGTTGAGCTATCCGGCGCAGATGCAGCCGCAGATGTTTCAGCACTACGGCGAATACCTAAATTATCCTGAGGGCTAGG
>Ga0302188_10001209_pt1 | contig 20587 bp, 16 predicted proteins | sample II_Bog_E2_1_FD_198783 | JGI IMG/M metagenome (GOLD analysis project Ga0302188, IMG submission 198783) | Peat permafrost microbial communities from Stordalen Mire near Abisko, Sweden - II_Bog_E2_1 | ecosystem: Environmental > Terrestrial > Soil > Wetlands > Peat | place: Sweden: Abisko...
GTGTACTTAAGTATCTGAATCTCTTCCTGAAATAGAACTGTCTCTTTTGAATACTTTTCCTCTTTAGATTTAATATCTCTTCGGAACTGTTCATTATTAAATCGCTATCTTCTCAATTCCTCATTGATTTTATCAATTTCCTGATTCAGTTCGTTGATTGCGCGCATCTTCTCCTGCTTCTCACGATTATTCAAGGAGGCATAATGACCCTTACTCGCTCTCATTTCCTTCAGCTATTTTTATATCATAGCAATGGTCTCATTCTGATACTTCTCTCTCTTGATCAACTCCTTGATCTGTTCATCCTGTTCCTTCTTCTCAATCTTCAATATCTCAATCAACTCCTGATTGTTCTCGTCCCTCGCCCCTTCCATCGAGGTCATCATCATTCTTCCCGAGCACTTATATTCGGATAGATCGTATATAGATTTAACTGGAAACTCTACACTTTAAAACTGGAATTTATTGTTATCAGTCTAAAGCGATCTCAATTTTTAGTACTCCGATCTCATCTATTTCTATAATTTGGCACATTTGCTCTCATATTTTGCTTACATATTCTTGACCTACAATTTTAATGACTCATTCTCCCTCCTCAACAATTCCTTCTCCCTCTTCAATACATCGATTTATTGATTTTTCCTAGATAACTAATCCCCCTTCGCATCGAGGTTGACTTCACATGATTACTTCTTCCAGGAAAACTATAACTCTTTAAGCTGATTAATATATCTCTCCTTCTTATCAATTGATTCTGTGCTCTTAAGACGTTATTGTTCAAACTACAGTCGCATACTGCTAATCATCTTTTTATTCTCCAAACGGAGAGTCAACATTTGCGCTTTCAACTCGGAGATTTATTTCTAGTTTTAACAGAGCTCATCCTGCATCGCCTTACTTTTTATTTAATTTTATGAGTTACGAACCTACAGATATTTGTTGCATTGCTAGAGACTATTCTTCTGCGAATTGACCCTGTTAAATTCGACCGCCAACTCGTTCATCTTCTTTTCGCATACTCCTCTCTCGTTTTATACCTCTTTTAGTTTCATCTATTTCAGTTGTAGTGCCTACTTTATACGCCGAAGTGATTCGTTACCAGTCGATAGACTACTTCTTCTCTCCTTGATATGAACCTCCTAGAGTTGAATCAACAACTCCGCCTTATCGTGTCTCAGCTGGTCCAACTCCCCCTATTTCTCCTTCACCATTTTCATCAAATCTTCCTTCTCCTTTAGCGCGGTTTTCGTCTCGTAATTATTGCTTTTCAGACTGTCCAGCCTCTCATTAGCCTACTCCAACTTTTACACCACTTCCATCTTCTCCTTCTGCAATTACTTTACCCTTTCCTTGAGCATCGCCATGGACTCTTATTTCATCGATGACCCACTCTGAGTTGATTTACTCACCCTCATCTTTAACCGACTGATCTCCTCGTTTTTCATTTCAAGCAGCTCCTTTGCCTCCGTCAGCTATTACTAAATCTCTGCGACCTTGTCTCTGCTCTTAAACGCTGTCTCATAGCTAAGACTGGCCCTTTGCATATTCTGAATTTCCATCTTCAGCGCGGTATTCTCTTTATTTATTTCATAGTTTTCCCCTCGTATTTTTTATAATGCATTTCTGATGCTGTCTCTCTCTGATGTGAGTTGCTGGTTCTGTGCGGTGAGATTAGCCGTTAGTTTTTCGAGATGACTATTTTTGTGTTTGAGGTCGTTTAGCAAACCTTGATGTGCCATGTTGATTTTGGTTTTCTAATACTCAAGGTTGTTGCATTTACTCTGCAGTTCGTAGAGACAATTTTTGGTTTAGAAGTCTGGTTAGATCGAGTTGTTGATTTCATCAACCAAAATGGAGTCGTTTTCGGAGACCGAGATTTAGTTTAGGAATCTCTAGCGAACGGCAGAGTAACTACCTTGATCGTCATAGTGACTAGAAAGAGTCTTTTTTAGTTTTAGCTTCATAGAAATAAAGTGATTTTGATTATAACAGGAAGTGAATAATGTGAACGGATATCATAGGCAAACCACCATAGGAGAGGTGTTAATCCAACAAATTTACATGACAAAGATGATATATAAGAGATAATGAGAAATAACTGATAATAATGAGAAATACTGGATGAGCTCCTTAATTTTAATTAACTCCTTGGCGTTAGTTTAATATAAATTAGTAGTAAATACATGAAAACCCATCGCAGTTTGAAAAATATTCTGCTGCCTCGATCGCGATTCCAAGAGGAGCTAAAAATAGAAACAAAGAGTACTTTCAGCAGTATTACCGGTAGTGCGAGTGGATTGACCCTTAATTTGTAGAAAATTGACAAGCAATTATCGCAGAAAGATAAATCTGAAAATTTATAAAGATAAAAGAAATGTCATAGTCAGAGGCAGTTAGACATCATCCCCTTTAATTTACATCTAACCTCCTCCAAAGAACGTCCCATACCAACAACAGCGAGGGTCAAAACCAAACAAGAATCCAACAAAAAAGATGAAAATAGTACGGTTATTTCCAACAAAACGCCCAAATATAAAAACCTTATCAATTTTGAACCTTCTATTTTAACGCCTTCCAAGTCAAATATTCATCATGATGACGAACCAAAACGACCTAAGATTCTGAGCAGACAAAGACAAAGTCAATCATTTTTTGATTAGTTCAAATTGGGTAAAATGCTGGGAAAGGGTAGATTTGGTAACGTCTTTCGCATTCAACACCACTCCACTAACTTCATCGCTGCAGTTAAAAAGATATCGCTCTAAAAGCTAAACAAAAAGTTTATTGAAAGACTGACTTGGGAAATTAAGATTCAATCGTTCATAAAACACGAGCATTGTCTGTAGCTCTACAAGTACTACAAATAGGGAAACAACTTATATCTCATAGTTGAATTGGGAGACTGCTCTCTCTTTGATAAACTCAGAAAAAGGGGCTACTTTACATAAGTTGAGACTTGCTATTATATCACGCAGACCATCCAAGCACTTATGCATTTGCATTCTCTCGGTGTAATTCACCGTGACCTTAAACCGGAAAATATCGTGCTGGTCAACAATATGGTTAAGCTAGCTGATTTCGGATGGGCCGTCTACATCAGCAACAAGTAATGTTTCGCTTATTCAGCTAAAAACGCACTACTTTTTGCGGGACTCTTGATTATGTATCCCCGTAAGTTATTTTGGGCAGTTAATACGATAAAAGCGTTGATGCTTGGAGCATTGGCGTGCTCTGCTACTAGTTATGCACAGGTCACGCTCCATTTTAATCTCCCAAAAATCGTGAGTAGACCTATCGCAAGATTCTCAGTGTCTAGCTAAAATATCCTCGATACCTCTCAGACGAGATAAAAGATTTCATCTCCTGTTTGTTGACAAAGCAGCCTGAGCAACGCATGACCCTCCCCGAGGCGATGAAGCACAGCTGGATCAAAAAATACTGCATGATCTGATATTTATTTCCTCTTTATGAAATCTACCCTTGGGTGGCTGGCCCATTTTCTATAAATAGAATAATAATAGCTAATAATATGTCGACCCAACCAGGCGAACAGCATAATCTTCGAGAACTCTTTGACGAATTTAAGTTTCACCTCATTTATCAGAACAAGCAGAAGATGACCAGTCGCAATAACTATGACTAGTTTAAAAATTTATTGTCCCAAGTCAAGCAGGAATCCAAACTCAAGAGGGAGAGGAAAAAAGTATTGGAGGAGATGGCCGGTGCTAAGAGTGAGGGGTAGGTTCGTAGGAGTAACACTTTACATAGCAAAATTTGGAAACCTGCTGCCATTGACTTTTCTAATTTATAGGGGGTCAGTGAAGAGATCATCGTCATTGAAAAATAAAAATAGAATTTACAGCAGTAAATAAGTGACCTGTAAATTTCAATGAGTGAACTCAAGAAAAACGTGCGCAACATTCGAAAGATTGTGGAGTTATAAACTGCAAAACAGGAGAAATTCAAACATATTTCCTATCTGACCAACAGTATCCAGAGGAGTACAGATACCACCAAAATCATCAACTATCGTTCCTATAAAAAATTAATCAACTACCAGGACGAAACTTTGGCTGGGATGAAGAGGTTTAAGATATCGCTGAGAAAGTAAAACGAAGATTTAGAGACGAGACTACTGCAGAAACAGAATAAACCGCCCAATTCGCCTAAAAAGAATAGTTATTTGAAATCGCAAGGGCTGGTTTAGGGGAAGACCATTAGAGTAGATAGACTGTTTATGACTCGATTAGAAGAGCTGATTGAGTTGTTTATCAGTAAATAAAGTGGATTTTAACAGATTAAAGCAGAGCAGACCACCAAAGTCCGTCTGAAAAAGGTATCAAAAGGTTACTTGAAGGAGGACCGTGTCAGATTCCAGGAAATGATTGACCGGTTCGAATAGAAATATGACGTAAAGATATAGAGTCTAGCCAATCTCATTCTGCATCTCTACAAACGTTTAAATATCGATAACAACTAGATGGAGAACAAATGCATCGAGAAGAACCAGATCAAGGTTAGTCTCATTGAAGACTTGTAGAGTCTAAAATAAAAATAGAGACTGATGCTATCGGACAATATCAAGACTAAAGCCAGTGATCAGTGCCAAGAGAGTGAGTCTAAGCGTAAGAAGATCTCTTTAAACAGTGAAATGTTTCTCAAATTCATCTCATTGCTGCATAATCTGATGGGCAAATTCAAGTATCTTTTTACAATGGCGTTAACTCTCAACATGGAAAAGAAAAACTTCCAAGATGTGCTCATCCAGATTGGAAATGTCTACAAACCTGATTCCATTTTCTTTCAGAAGGAGCAGGAGTGCAGCATGAATACTTCCTACTAGCAGATGACCAGCTTCAAATAGATGCAAAATGTATTCGAACAGTATACCGGAGGGAGGTAGTAAATCGACTCAATTGACTTGCTTAATTTTATCTTTAACGATCTGAGGTACTCGCTTATGTTCAAGAGAGGATGGCTGGAGGAGGAACTTCAAGAAGGAGTGGAAGACGGTAAATTGTTGTAGAAGGTTGAAGAGATACAGCAAAGATGTGACGAGACTTATGAGGCCAAACTTAAAATTTACAGCCACCTGCTCATTAGTTCCATCAAGGCTTTAGGCATGAATAAATACGAGCGGAAAATGATAGCTCTCTGCCATACTGGAGACAACCTTTTTTTCGCCCCCCATATTAAACACTCTTCCCACGATGATCCTATCAACTCAGAATACCCTTCCCTCTCTGACAAGCACTAAACCAACAAATACAGTTCCGAACTAACAGAATAATCTTAGGTCGAGATGTAGTTTACCTAAAACCCCCGAAAAATCGTGGAACTACTCTAGAAGTTGAAAAACTAAGAAAAGGTCACGTTTCAACCCATGAACTTCGACCCTTGTCAGGTCTACATGTACAACAGCAAGGTTGTTTTACCAAAATACGCCTTTTGATTATTTTTACTTGATAATTGACGTAAATAAGCAGTATAATAAAAAAATACAGCATCTATCTCCTCAATTCTGGGTGACTTGATATCGATGTAAATGCTTTATGATCTATATCTTAGAGTGCAGTGAGCCGTTGTCCTCGAGTTTACTGTAAATGGAGTTGTTCAAAAAAATGATTTTATCGTTAAATTCATGCTATGCTTACACTTTTTTGCCCATCTTCTGAAGCTTGACCTTCTTCCGATTAAAAATATCTTGTTTGATGAACGTTTGCTTAAATCTCTCGTTCATCTTCTTCAGCACAGCCTACTACAGCTTCATATTACTCTTAACTTTTTGCTTCTTTAAAAATGAAGGCTCAGTCACTCCTCGCTTCTACGTCAGAGATTCTTTACTCATGGCATGTTTACTATTTTTACCTCGCGTAAATTCATAGTCTATCTATCTCTACAAATCGTGCACCATCTCCAACGTGTTTAGTCTCACATATAGCTTACTCTTTGATTTCTTCATCAGTAGGTTTTATTTATTTTTATTTATCGATTCACTGTACCGCCCTTCTGCCTTCGATTAGTGAGTAGTAAATATATTTAACCTCTACAGATCAGGCCACTACGTCCTGCAATGCTTGCTTAACTTGACTGCTTCACAAGATGATGATTTGATTATGGTCGGCTATTTTACCACCTTTTTGACTAGCGATGGTTATTCTAACATTCGTAAATTTACTAAAGGTGGAGAGATCGGTTCCTCGGGAATGGTTTCGATTTGTTAACGTTTGCGGTTGGAGTGAGTGTAGTGGGTATGATTAGAGAAGCCTTATGTTTTTTGTCTGGCTGCTTTATAAGTGAGGGGAGGGGGATGGTTTTATTATTTTTTGGCTTATGCTAATTCCAAATTGCTTATCTTTTTGAAATGCTTTTTCGGGAGCTTAGATTTGGCATCAATGATTTGAGGAAGAGTACTGAGAGTCGCTTTTCTTTTGATGAGATTAGTGAGGGTAAGAGTATCTTTATCCTATTCGTCGTCGTAGGCCCATGCATCGATTTAATCGTAGTTGTTTCTGAGGCGATTATTCATTGTAATATAATTATATTTGTGCTACAGAATAGTAAACTCTTTGCTTGCTAGTAAAGAGGTGAATGAGACCAAAATCAATAGCAATTCCTGAAAAGTGATATGAAAGTTAGCTAATTGGACTATTATTTATATTAGATGTAATAAATTCATATAACATAATATTGGCATGCATTATTGACTGAAAGAAATCTAATTTTTGAGCAATAAAAATCACTCGAACTATAGGCGAATGATATATGTCTAATATTGCTATTAGCCACTACCTTATCAAATAATTCCAAATTAATTTGTGTAATTTTTCACTGCTGACAAAGTCAAGGAAAGTCTAGGAAGACAAGTAAAATTAAATTAATACTTATATCGAAAGTGCTATAAGAGCATTGATTTATAAAACTTTAGCATTAATAAGAAAAAATGGATCCTAGGTACCTTAAGAATTTATCTTATAAAAGAGAACCGAAGCCTAATTTCTCTTATTATTAGCGAGAAAACTCAAGACCTAAGTTATCCTCCTTTGGCATCTCACCTTTATCTCATAAAAAGGAGGCGATTGCAAGACGCTCTTATTCATAAAAAGAAGAATAATCGGTAAAATTGGCCTAATAAATATCTGATGCTACGAACTAAAAAATGAAGGCCACCCTTTCTATCTCTAATGCCAATTTTGAATCGACAAAAGTTGAATCCATTATTTTTTTGTAAAAAATAGAGTAAAAGCTAAACGATATTTTTGTCGGCATAAACTAAAGGATTGAAACATTCTCAAATCATATTAAACATAAACTGAATCTTTAATTCTAAAATTTAAAATAAAGAATTCACATCGTCGTTGACACGATGTTCGAAGAAACCCATGACATTATTCAGCATTATATACAATTTCAATAAAATAAATACGCATCTGATCTAATACAGATTAAAGAAGACATTGCGAAAGAAAGGAAAATATCAAGGCTTGGAAAGATTAAATTAGAGGAAAAGATTGGTGGGCAAGAGTAGGACTGGTTATCTCGAATAAGTAAAATTTGTAGAAGAAAGCCCATTTTCTTTCATAAAGAAGTACTAAGGTTGATCTATAAAAATGGTAATTTAAAGAGAAAGAAAATAATAAAATTCGGAAACTAGAAGTGGCCTTGAGGTAAATGATTAAATTGCAGAATTGATTGGAAATTAAGTACTTTAATTGAACCATATTTATTAAGTCTACCAAAAGTCAAAGAATTATCAAAAATTAATGTATATTTAATATAAATCAGAAATGAAGAATTTTAACTTTTAAGACAACAATTCCTATCCGATAAGATAGCTCACTGATGCAACTAACTAACTAAAAAATGAAAGCATCATTTTCCATCCCTGATTCTAGTTTCGAGTCAACGAGAGCTGAATCCATCAATTTCTTATAACAAATTGAGTAAAAACTCGATTAAATTTTTGCAAGCGTAAACCAAAAGATGGAGGTCTTCTTAGCGCACATTCTCTAAAAGGCCAATCTTTAATTTCAAAATTTTAAGAGAAATATACATGCCATAGTTAATAATATCTCCAAAGAAACTTAAACCAGCATTTAAAATTATATACATAGACAATAAAATCAATATGCATTTGGGTTGATTCAAATTAAGACCAGCATTACACAGGAAAAAAAGAATATCAAGATATGCAAAAATTAAATTAAAGGCAAAAATTGGTGGACAAGGGTAGGAATGGTTATATCGGAGAAACTAAATTTATAACAAAGAGTGTGTCAACTCGTAGAGGACAGCAAACTGATCAATCTATAAAATTGGGAATTTAAAGAGTTCAGAAATCAAAACTTCAAAAGACTAGAAAATGAGCTGAGACAACTAATTAGAATACAGAATTGATTGATTATAAAGAGTGATCAGACACAATCATTATCTTGACTATGATATAATTTTTTAATATTCGAACGAATTTAAATTAAAATAGCTTTGACAGTGAGTAAAAAAAAAGATAATTCAATAAAAAAGAAGAAATTCTCAATACATTGAGTATTTTATACATTCAGCATGAACAGCTTGGGGAGCTCACATATATCGTTTTTACTCCCTCTAAAAATTTGCCCATGCGAGAGTAGTAGACAAACCAAAGATGGTAAGTCCCCGCACACAGCGATCGTATCCCCATATTTGTGATCTCTTCTCCTGCCGAGTCTAATATCCACGCTGCTGTTTCTAAGTTCAACTACGCGATCACTTACGGGTGGAAGGGTCGATGTACCTCGATAAAAGTACCACATTTGATTACCAGCTCCCAAACCTCATTACACGTTAGCAGAAAGAACTGATCAAAGCAAAGCCATAGGTCATTGCGAGCGCTGTATGTCTTTACCACAGTCGTATCCTTACGGCAAGTGGGCAGATCGTTCGGGTAAATTGCGTAAGAAGATTCTATCGACACAATGTAAGTATCTATCTAAGAGACGGACTAGTAGAGCTATATGATCTAAGCCTACTGTGATATATTGACGCGAGTGGCAGAAAGGTAAACAGATTGTTCAGCTGTAAAATTTACATAGGGTGTGGGAATACTGCAAGGTGCTGCCGAGGTCGATGGCTAAACAGTAAATGCCAACAATAGAATGAAGACTAATACACTTGAAGGCATTATTATGATATAAACTCATTTGCTTTAAATTTCGATATATATGATTCATAAACAATTGAATCATCCTTTCGGCATAAAATACATAAATTCATAGCTATTCAAAGGATAAACGATTATATTTACGGTATTATTGATGGTAGAGCATCATAGATGGATTTAAGCAGATTGGTAGGATTTATGCCAAAGTTATCCAATGTGCTCAGATTTTAGTACAGTTGTCTTTATAATAATTATGAGCTTACCTATCAAAAGTTTTATGATTTTCTAGTTGGATTTCATTCATAGAATCCTTCTTCGTCTCTCATTTCATTCTTTTCTAAATTAAATGAGAATTAAAATTACAAATGAAAATTATTTCATTTAAAGAGTAGCTTTTATCCAATTAATTAATTAATTAATTAAAAGATAATATCAATGATATAATTACAATAAAATAGATGACCAAATTACATTATTTTATGGGATAGATTTGTTTTTATAGAAAGGGATTATAATGATGGGGATCATACTGCAATGTTTTAAGCCAGATGCAATGATAATTTAATATTTAGAATTTATGACAATAACATATAAAACATTTAAATGCTTCTTAGAACTGTCAATACTCAGTTGTTTATAATTGAGAAGATATTATTCCATAATGCTGACAAATTATATCAAATAAAAGGATAACAAACATAAAAGATAACTCGTCACCTAAACTTAACCTAAATGGTAATGCATAACTACTCTTGCAATAAGCGAAGATTTGCTTTTGTAATTTCGAAAGCGATTCCATATATTATAACTTCTTATAAAAAATAAGTATTAAGTAATTTCGTATTATTACATTCAAATATGTATTATCCAAAACTAATTTATTGAAATCACAGATGATAAGAGATCTGAAGCCCAGTCCATTAAAAGCACCAAAAAATGAGAAATAACAGAATTATAAAAAAGAGAAATAATCAGATGACTAACTCTCATTTTATTTGAATGATGCTAGTAATCAACGCATTAGGAATGATTAAAGTTTTTAGCCTTCAAAAGTTATAGCTCAAAATTTTCTGCACAAAATGGAAGAAAACTTGAACGACAGCATTACCAGCATAAACAAAAAGATTTAAAACTCCAAAATTGATTTGTTAAATGTAGTAAGGGGATTGTTTTAAGCTTTAAGATAACAAATTATTATGATAGTTGACATTGTCCTCACCGATTACATCAAAACTCAGTAGTTACAATTTGTCTCTCGTTTGAATCAAATTAAATTCTAAATCAAATAAGAACAGGAAAAGATAAGAGGTTGGTAGACAAAACTGGAAGGAAAAGAATGGATGGCAGCTACAGGTCAAGTTTTTATTAATAAGGTTAAACTCTAATAAAGAATTAACAAAATCGCAAAGAAAACTGTAAAAACAGATACTAACAAATGGGAATTTAAAGAGTTGGAAAATATAAATTTTGCAGGACTAGAACAGGAATTAAGAAATCTTCTGATTAAAACTAAGAAGTGATCACCAATATATCATGCATCAATTCATCAACAGAATTACATTACTCAAATATACTTTTGTTAATTTTATCAACTTTATTGCAGATATATTTTATACGGTAAAGAAAGTTAGACACTCAATTAATTCACAATTGAATAAATTCAGACAAATCATTATTTTCAGCTATCCATACAGTCAGCATGAACAACTTGGGGAGCTCACATATATCGTTTTTACTCCCTCTAAAAATTTGCCCATGCGAGAGTAGTAGACAAACCAAAGATGGTAAGTCCCCGCACACAGCGACCGTATCCCCATATTTGTGATCTCTTTCCCTGCCGAGTCTAATATCCACGCTGCTGTTTCCAAGTTCAACTACGCGATCACTTACGGGTGGAAGGGTCGATGTACCTCGATAAAAGTACCACATTTGATTACCAGCTCCCAAACCTCATTACACGTTAGCAGAAAGAACTGATCGAAGCAGAGCCATATGTCGTTGTTAGCGCTGTAGGTATTTACCACAGTCGTACCCTTAAGGCAGATGGGTACATTGTTCGGGTAAATTGCATAAGAAGAGTTCATAGATATGATATACGTATCGATCTCAGAGAGGGACTAGTAGATCTAGATGATCTAAGCCTACTGTGATATATTGACGCGAGCGGCAGAGAGGTAAACAGATTGTTCAGCTGTGAAATTTACATAGGGTGTGGGAATACTGCAAGGTGCTGCCGAGGTCGATGGCTAGACAGCTAATGCAAGCACTAGGATAAAGAGGAAGTCGCTTGCAAGCATTATGAAGATATAAATTTATTTGATTCCTGCTACTGCGATACATATAACTAATAATGAAACCAAGTCATCATTTTTGGCGATGCGAATCGCAAAAATCTGATTTCTCCTTATCTCTGCTGTCGTATTCCCACCCCTTTACTGATTTTTCGTTCTATTCACAGTTGTTTTTCCTCGCTGACAAATTGGACCAATATAATGTTTTCCTTCGAATGGGACTGATCTTCTCCTTCGCCGAATAATGCTCCTCGACAGTCACACATCTATCAGTCTGTTTTTTGGCGTATACCCTCTTTTTTTCATTCTCATCCAACACCTCTTTCTTCTCCCCGCACACTCCCATATTATTGCGTTATTTATCTTATAAATTTACCTGAAATGTACAATGGGTCAGCCATTTTTAGGTTATAACCTTTTTATATAGACTTTGCGGTTTATAAGGCACGTACTCTGTCTTTCTCCGCTATCTGATCGACTTTTCCTCGTTTTTGTAGAGTTTCACGGGAGATACGCAAATAATTTAATCTGAAAAAGTTTTTACTCTCTCATAAAAGGTAGCCTACCCCTTTCGGGTTGTCATACGAAAGTTAATATCTTTTTTCCTAGATAAATTCTTCAATTTCTCCTTATAATTGAGGATGCCGGGTTGGATAACTCTTTTCTTAAGGCGAAGGCTGCAATAATCCGTAAAACTAACATTTAACACTTGTGAAAAATACTACTCATACCTCTTTCCTTTGAGTTTCTGCTCCTGGAGGGGTTTGGTTAATTGTCTAAGTTTTTAATATGATTCCATCGATAATTGTAGCAAGTCAAAATAAAATAATGACTAGGATTTTATTATCCATTAGTATCTCTGCATCATTAAAAAAAAAGGAAGGTTAAATCAAATTATTTTATAAAATTACACTCATTTTTATAGTAACATTTCTTTCATGTTCAAACATAAATACTCTTTTAAATCTATTAAATTATACTCAATAATTAATACATTAGCATTAACAATATCCGCATCAAGCATCTTGCTTCTTCTACTCAGTTCTAACCTTTCCGCGAGAATTTGTCAGTTTAACTCGTATCTGTTGCGCTCTTTTGACGATGTCTGCTCTTTTCTATCATCAGGTAAATCATACTCTAGAACTAACATTGTGAGCAATTTCAGCACAAAAGGTTCGATTGTTCATCAAAAGCACATCGAGATCCTTAGAGTTGTGGACCACAAACTTCTTCAAACCGTTGGGAAGGAAGAATTTCGTTGCATTATCAGAACCATATCCAATTTTTGGCATTTTTTTGTTGCCTCTAAAGCGTCGTCGCATTCTGTTGTCGATACCTGTATGGGTTAGTACTTACCTCTGGGTCTTCTCCAGCTTTCGGCCAATCGACCTCCGTAGAGATCGGATTGGAAGCGTGTGAACTTGAGGGTTCTCTTTTTGACGATGCGTTTGCGAAGTAGAGGTGTTGATTTGACCATATAATATTTATTAATAAATATATTGTTAACTGTAGATGATTTTGCCAGATGAGTAGGAGAGACTCGCGGTAAATAAATGTAAGGATATTTAAACAAATGTTTTGAATCCTAAATTTCCTATTTAATAAAGAAGATGATTTCAACAATGAATAAAACAAACAAATAAAGAGGTACGAGTATCGATCATTGCTGTTTGATGACTTTATCGATGACGTTGGGTTTTATCTTATTTTTCTACTTGTATTCGACCATCAACTAAATATTTCGTTTGACTATCTCCTCCTCAGGAGTTTTTATTTTCAATCGCAGCTCAGTGTTAACTTTCCTTTTCGATTTTAACTTTCTCTTAGCCTCTGCTTTCCGTGTCTCCGTCGATCCGAAGGTCTTACTGATAAAGTCCAAAATCTGTTGCTGCTCCTTTTTCATAATAAAATTATAATCAAAAAGACCATAAATTTATAAACTAAACTAATCTCATGATATTAATTATCTAACGATTACTCTTCATCCCTTGAATGATGACCAAATAATTATTAGTTTTATATATTCTATTAAATAAATGCAACCGTAGTGAATAAACCTACCAACTCTTCTATTCTTCATTTTTAGTAAATATCCCAACTATCCACTCCGTACTCAATATCCTCCTCGATTAGTCACAGGCTTGCAAGTAAAATTTTCCATAACGCCGATTTTTGATTCAAATAAACCCTAATTATACAACTATCCCTCCTATATTTAAATTATTTTTAGAAGATGGGAACGTAAAATGGATAAAACAAAAAGCTAATTGACTATAACGATGTAGAACATGGCCCAGTGACGGAGGCCAACCGCGAGTGCAGAGATCTCATCTGCCTCCTTCTTTTTGCTGGAACTTTAGTTGTTATGGTCTACATGTCTGCCTATGGGTATTCCTCAGGAAATCCATCCAAAATATTCAGAGCTACCGATTCAAATGGAAATGTTTGTGGTGATCCCAGTGGAGTTGCTGCCAATTATCCCTACGCTTACTTTTATAACCCTACCACCCTCGATCTTTCCAATCGATACTGTGTGACTTCATGCCCTTCCTTCAGTAGTGGTACCCTTACAACCCTAACCTGTTACGGTCAGTCCAGCTGCGGCTATGCGCTCACAATTACATCTACAGGTACCTACTCCGTTAATCCTTCCTCCACCACTCAAATCATCGGGTATTAAACTTCTACTCTCATCAGTAGGGTTTGTGTCCCCTCCAGCACTGTTTTCTCAGGAGTATTCTACACCTACATCTCCACCTTCAGTACCTACCTCAACCAAAACGATTTTTCTTCTTTCGTCACCGACCTATAAAATGTAAACATAAATCTATTCAGAATTGGCAGTGGTTACTCGCAGCTTTGGGATGTGCTATCGTCATCTCTTTTATCTTTATGTATACCCTCAAATGTTTCGCCGGTCTGATAGTTTGGACCTCATCTATCGGTATTGTGGTAGTTTTTGCCATTGGTGGTATTATCTTTCTATACAATGCCGGCATCATCACAGGAGTATCTTCCTATACCGGATATCTCAGCATTCCAACCCTCTCTGGAGGCACCACCACTGAGTACTAAATTTTTGGATATGTTTGCTTTGGAATAGCAGGACTACTCTTTCTTATATTACTCTGCTGTTTTGGAAGAATACGACTGGCTGTGGCCGTCTGCAAGGCTGCCGGACAGTTTGTTTCACATACCTGTTCTATCATAATTGTGCCGATCTTTCAAACTATCATTAATTTAGGTATGTGGGGGGCCTGTCTCATTGTTATGGTCTACCTCGTCTCTTGCACTACTTTTACTGCTTCTTCTGGTAGTGTCTTCACCAGTATCTCGAACTACGGTAGTCAAAGTTTGGTTTAGTTTTATCTCTTCGTCTTTGGTACACTCTGGTGCAACGCTTTTATCCAGGCCATGGGAGTTTTCGTCGTAGCTTCAGCCTGCTGCATTTGGTACTACTCTCACGGTCCTGGCGATAACTAATCGAACTTTCCCGTCTTCAATAGCTATAAAATGATCTTCAGGTATCACTTCGGCAGTCTGGCCTTCGGATCACTCATCCTTGCCATCGTTCAATTTCTCGAATTAATGGTGTAGGTCTTCAAAAAACAGGCGGAAGCCAATGGATCCGCCAATAATAAGTGTTTTTAGTATGTAATCTCGTGTTTGCAGTGCTGTTTGGCCTGCGTTGAAAGGATAGTGGAATTTATCAACAAGACAGCCTATATTCAAATCGCACTTAGGGGTAAAAACTTTTGTAGCGCTGCTAAAGACGGTTTCTAGATTGCTTGGTCGAACCCCATCCGTTTTGCTATCGTAAACGGTGTGGGTGAAATAATAATGTTTTTAGGAAAGCTGATGATTGCGTCAGGTACCACCCTTGGTTTCTATTTTGCGATTACCTACATCTCATCGATAAAGACTAACATCTTGCAACCCATTTATCTACTGATACTTGTCTTTATCATGTCATTTGCGGTGGGGATACTCTTTATGTCGGTATACAGCATTGCGATGGACACGATTCTGCAGTGTTTTATTGTAGATGAGTCTAACCAGAAAGATAAAGGCGGAAAGGGACCGCTCTATGCTCCACCTGAAATTGCTGATCTAATCGACCATACCGAATGAATGATCATAACTTTCCATATTTTGCAATAGTATTTGCTAATATATTTACTTAATTATATAAACCAATAAAGATCTTTAATCCGTCCAGCATTCTCTAATCCTTTGTCACTAATATTATAAACAAATGATTCTTGCAAACTTTTCAATATTAATGACTAATATCCTGTCCATATAAAAACAATTAATTTTTATATTCAGTAACTCTCCGTTTGTATTTTAATCTTATGCTGCTACATCAATCATCTCTCTATCCAGCAATCATGAATAAAGTGATTTGTAATTGATCTTATATCTATTATATTCGCATACAATCATTCGAACTACACTTTAAAAATCTACCAATCTTTAACAAGATACTGGCCCTTCGGGTGGCCCGTGAAAGCGAACGAAGATTCCGAACTACGTATGTATTTCCCATTATTGTAGCTGATTGGAAACTCTGCATTTGATCGCTCCTTATGACTGTTGTCAACAATGCAGATATCACAGCACCCAAAAATAGGGCCTTTGTCTGGATTGTTCGCGATTGCAAATTGAGCCAGGTTTAAACTGAACTTCTCCCTCATGTTCAGCGAAAAAACAAATGATTTTAAACTTTTATCGGCAGCCCATTGCTTCTTGGCAGAACTCCAAGCAATAGGCGTATAGCCTCCAATTATCTTGCCGAACTAGGTTTAGGCCAATAAGAGGGTATTGGTTTGGCCATCACACTTCTTATGAAACTATTTAATCGAGAATGAGTTTTATGAAGCCCTGAAAATCAGTTTAAAGCCAGCTATTTTACAATCGAATAATCTGCTGATTGCATTAACATCGCTGACTATCTTACTTGTGAATGCTGGGATGACGTGTTTGGTGGATTTTTAAGTTTGCAGAGTCATACTACTAGCCACTAAAGATTTGCTATCTCTCTTGATTCCGATTCCAGGCTTTAAATACAAATCGCTAGTCTTTTCCAACAATTCATTGATTTCCTCTTCCAGTCCGACTACTTCATTCTCCAATATCTTCGGCAGTTACACCTTTTTGACTGAGTTCATTTCGTTCAAGATCGAGTGGATGTAGAACCCATTGACCTGCGTAAAATTGTTTTCGGTCATGTTTTTGATAAATCGCATAACCTCAATGCTGTAACCGTATGTCTTTACCCACAGCCTGAATTTTGCATGTTCAGATTTGACTTTGGCCAGCAGGTTTAAAAACAAAGTATCGACCTTATCGCGAATGTAGTGAAAGTCAGGTGATCGGAGGTTGGGATTATCATAGACGAGGGCTTCTACTTACGACCATTTGATTTTTGGGCAGCTCTAATGAAACAAACTACATTAATCTTTATTGCAATAACCGCTTTCGCAGAGGAGTCCAGGTTTACGACAGGTAGGATTGATGCAAGCGGCAAAGCAAGGCCTGCCATAGACACATTCCGGTCCTTTGAACTTCGATTCGGTTGTCATTAACAATTATAAGATATGATTAACCATGCCTCTAAATGACCTAATCCAAGATAAAATTAGTCAAAGATATTCCAATATTAGTTCTAACATAATATTTTATGATATGAGGAAAGAGTTTTTTCATATATTATAGAAGTTCTTGATTAATCTCATTAATCGTAGGATTTTATAAAAGATAAACCAAAAGTAAAAATATTGGTGAAGGGAGATAGATTCGAGAGATAAGATGATGTCTCCTGAGAGCAGATACTTGAGACCAGCATTAAGACAAATAGTATCCCACACTTAGGAAACGATTTTAACAATTAAGAACATGGCATATACAGCATAAGACCTAAATAATAGTATCTTTGCAGTTTATTACTGTTGTATCTTTTAGTGATGGCTTAATCCAATATATTAAATGCTTGATTTATTCAACATTCAAGTTAAACGATGCAAAAATAAACAATCCTAATTTAAAAAATGCGAATAAATAAAGGATGCCGAAGATTGGGCAAAATTAATCAAATTATACTATTTGCCAAGTCTTGTAATTATTGATTGCTGGTCAAAATGATAAAAATAATGTCATTGATAAATAAATACCAACTTTGGTAATTTAAAGACATTAACAAGAGTAAGCAACCTTTCTCATATTCTTGACTTCTTGTAAGCCATATAAACCTAGTAAAATATTATTTACAAGTGAAGTAGTTCTAATAAATTAAAAAAAAATATTAAAAAAATACCATCTTGACCAAAATTATAGCCTACGATATCCTCCAAAAATACAAATTACAACTATTAAAGATATAATTGTCTTTTTACCAGTTGTAAAATGTATGTCCTTTTCAATTCATAATATAATTAGCAATAAAATATACAAAATGGAAAAGGATTATGAGACATACAGCCAATTCATCAATAGATACGAGTAAGATTCTCCCTCTGATGGCTAATTCGACGGAGGTTTCGATTTACGTGAGACTCTCCAATATTTTTTTAAAAAATAGGGAGACAATAACACCATCTTTACTGAAGAAATCTCACAGAAATAGTCTAAAGGCCCGTAAAGATAGGAAAAATCTGAGCAAACTGAACTGAATCCAACACTCCTGCAGACCTAGCCATTAATACATGTCCATTCTCAATAAACTTCCCTTCAACTACATCAGTCTTCACCCAGTCCGCCTCCACCAAAATCTCATAGCAAACCGAACCTTCACCTTAAAAAAGGATCAAGGAAGCGTAAGATGAAGAACCAGTATGATAAAAATATGTTTTCACACATCACCCACGTCATCATCAACAAAATGTTGACCCGCCCCTACTACGAGGAAATAGCAGCATATTGCGACATGCACAATGTCAAAGTGATGGACTACCTCTCCTTTTTCAAAAAATTTGATCTCACCATCGGATGGGGCATCAGTGAGTTCCTTTCTTTCTTAGACAAATCGACCATATAGTCGGGGATCAGGAAAGTGTTCACTTACTTTTTTGTAAGATATCTCAAGGAAGACTACCCGGCCTACGTTCTAACAGAGGGGAGAATGCATCATAAGCTGAAATATCTACAGTACGGGGTCAGAATGCTATATATTCCCAAGCTCGACCGGTCTGACTACCAAAAAATATTCTCAAAGCGCCAAACCAACTGATTCTTCATAAACACAACGAATCTGAGATTATAACCCATTGAGCACTTTGAAAAAAGGTTCTCTTTTATAAAAATCAAAATACCTCTTTTACATATATATCGATTATAGAGAATTAGTAATTTATTATGACAGAGATTATTAGAGAGGCTAGAAGTGATCAATTTGGCAAGTAATTTAAAGGAAAATTATCCAGGATGAGGAAGGGATGAGTTGAGGGGAAAGGAGATCACCTGATTTATAATTTTGTGAAAGAGTTATTTGTAATCATTATTGATTATATCTAATTTGCAAGAGAAATACTATCACTATCAAGAATGAAATTAAAGCAAGAGTGTTACGAGAAACAATCAAATCCGTCCTCTTCATTACTCTTTTTTCTACTACTCTATCGCCATGCTTAATCGTTTAACTGTTCTTTGCTTTCGAATCGCCTTTCTGATCTTTATCAGGACTGCCATTGCAGCAAATAGCATGCAGATAAAGGTGACATTTTGAATCATCATCTTTTTAAAACGGTAGGGATTCATTTGCGCAGCGCCAACCGCCGTTAGCGCCACCAATCCCATCGCTGCAGGCCAGCCAAGTTTACCATCCAGAAAATGGACTACTCGACTCTCGATAGTCTCCTAGTGTACTTGCTCTGCGCTGCGTTAATACATTTCATTATTATCCCATCTTTCGTCAATAAGCCCGTATTGCCTTGGCAACACTTCTCTATTCTACAGAGGCAGAATGATGCCTTCAACGGCAGAAGGAGCGAGACTCAGAATTCCTTTAGCGTTAACTACCTATGATACTTCTTTGGGAAGTTAGTTGATTAGATTGGAGACTTCCGAGGGATGAGGTTTAGAAGCTATTACTTGGACGAAGACTCCGATAATTTTGGTGAGATAGGGAAAGTAAACCAAATCTCTGACGATATCGAGGATGGACCTTTCTAAAAGAAACGCTCGTAATTTAGGGCTGCAAAAGTTGATAAGACCTGTGTGAGGACAGTGCTACCTTTTTGACGGATGACTTGCCATCTTCTGCGAAAGAGTATGATAGCAGATATCAGAACGACTATCATCACACTAAGACAGCCTATTCCGATAATCTCTACTGCGAGAAAGCTTAATCCCGCTCCAATGATGGTAATGAGACTGATCTCAACTAAATTCCCTCCGAATAGTTCTACCATATAATTATCGAAGTCCAGTTATTATTATTATTATCATTATCATCATCATACTATTTGTATAATTCTTAAACTCTGATTCTCCCATTATTAACAGAATGATGGTGGTTCTCCTACTCCTCCCTCAAGAAATGTTATTGTGTTTGTGAAACTAATTATAATCTTCGAATAGAGCAGTTTTGTTGAGTAGATATAAATCATTACTTCATTTCATTGGATTTATCTTCATAACGCCCTCTTCAATTCGAACTATCATCCCTTACATCTCTTCACTTATAATAATCTGGCACGCCATTCGTGATGACCCATCTTGATAATTCTTAATTGTGATTAGAACATCTAGCTATTCTTCAGAAGGGGGAGGCACTTGATCATAGTGTGACTCGAGATCTATTCGGCAGGTGGTACAGGCGAGCTGCTTATCGCACAGTCCGTATATATTGATGTTTTGGTTGACGATGCGGTTGGTCACGTCCATTAGATTATCTCCTGAGTGACACCCTACGTACCCGCTTTGCATTGCACGATGCTCTCCTATCTACCCTTGATCACTCGGATGGCAATCTGTTTCCGGTTGTTATTGAACATCGACAGCACTCGGCTGATCATAACTAAAATGATTAAATGAAAATTATAAAGTCACTGAGTTCCTTTCCATTTCTTTCCCATCAGATTAATTCCTCTTTCCGAAACCAATTGAATATTAAATCTATTATCAATATTTTGCTATTCAAATGAAGATATCTAAAGAT
>Ga0302188_10001211_pt1 | contig 20562 bp, 11 predicted proteins | sample II_Bog_E2_1_FD_198783 | JGI IMG/M metagenome (GOLD analysis project Ga0302188, IMG submission 198783) | Peat permafrost microbial communities from Stordalen Mire near Abisko, Sweden - II_Bog_E2_1 | ecosystem: Environmental > Terrestrial > Soil > Wetlands > Peat | place: Sweden: Abisko...
TCTCTAGCCCTGAGTTGCGTCAGTTCCTCATCAGCAGACGGCGAGATATAATGGTAGTTTTTATATCTTCCTAGCAATAGAAGGTTGAGGGCTGCTCTTCCAAATTGGTAAGCATTCACTCCACTGGGCTCATAATCTTGTCTACCGTTTTTAGCAGCCTCAGGAGGAATAAAACATTCAAACCCAGTCAATATTTAACTTACAAGTTATCCCCTTTGAAACTCAAATCCGCTGCCATAATCAATAAGAAATATTTAAAACTGAGGGTCTATTAGACTGCTCTTTTTATCCACTTGAATAAGCACATTGGCCATATGAAGGTCTCCATGGCAAATATTCATTTATTGAATTTGTTTGACAATGGACATCCATTTGCTAATTAGCCTTATTCTAGCGACGGGGCTTATTTTAAATATATTTTTTTCGTCACTGATGAGATCATCCCACTTTGATCCTTTGAAATACTTCATTGAGAGACCACTGAAAACATTATTTTCCATGAGCTGGTATTCGCATAAATATAAAGGAAAGATGGGGGTAAGTTTGTCAAGAATGGAAATTTCACGTCTAATATACTTCGGTCAGATAATTTTCATTTTCTTAATCATCAAGTTTAGAGGCTTGTAAAGGTACGTATTAGCAAAAAAGCCTTCTTCTGTAATGAGGACACATTAATCCTTAATTTTGTCCCAGTGCAAGATAGGTTTATTTACTGGTTCATGCTTATAGTTCTTCATCTCTAATAAGGTTTGCTCTTTTAGCTTCTCTAACTTGATACTTAATTAGGTTGCCATCAATATCCCTAATGAAATATAATTTTATAAATAATTATCAATTACCCATCAATAAATAAATATAAAGATCGGATGAAGATAAAAAAATAAATTTAAGATTCCGAAGATAGGGCTACAAATGGTTTCCAATTAGTAATAATAATAATAGAGGGATCATCAGTTTTAATAAATTTACTCTATTATTTATTACAATTAAACAACCAATTAATTACTAGTCAAGATTTACCATTTTTATCAATAGAGATAGTTCCTGATAATCATATTGTTAAAGTTTTTACCTCTATCTTTGTTAATGACAATATCATCTGCGTCATTATCAATCTATCATTATAGTTATTTATATATTTCCGCTTCGATCCTATCACCTTAAAAACTGATTAATCACCTGATTGATTTCGAAATTGAGATTAAATTTGCGAATTTACTTGCCCCTGAAATTTTGAGTGTACTGACTTGCCTCCACTCGATGCATATGATCGAAAAAGAATGATTGACTTTAGAAAATATGTTATTTACAACTTATAATATGCGATAGCGGATATCTTATCATCTATCTATTTACAACTTATAGAAATTCATATTGCTCATACAGATCACAAAACTCTGAAGCACTTATCATTTTGATATTTCTTATTTTTTGATATTTTCCAGCAAAAGTTAACGTGTTTGATCTTCCACTTTTGTAAGATTTAGATTCATCAATGCATTATTTCTTGCTTATATGTTGATGTCGATTAAAGACTATATATGAGTGATGAGCTATCTAGGATACTCCTCTTTAGCTTTGAGTTTTGTCAATTCCTTATCAGTCTATGATGAAATATCATGATAGTCCTGATACGTTTACAATAATAGAATGTGAAGTGCTACTCTTCCTAATTGGTAAGCATTTACTCCACTAGGTTCGTAATTCTTTTTCCCATTTTTAGCAGCTTCAGGAGGAATGAGGCAACTCCATCCATTCAATCCTTCATTAACAAGTTATCCTCTTCGAAACTCAAATCCATTGCCATAATCAATTAGGAATATTTAAAACTGTGGGTCTATCAGACTACTTTTTTCATCGATTTGAATAATCATATTGGCCACATGAATATCTCCATGACAAATGTTTATCTTCTGAATTTGTTTGATTATCTATGCTAATTTGGTTATTAGTTTTATTCTAGCCACAGGACTTGCTCTAAATATATTATTTTTATGACTAAGGAGGTCATCCCATTTTTATCCTTTGAAATACTTCATAGAGAGACCACTAAGGATATTATTTTCCATGAGTTGATATTCACATAAATTTGGAAAGATGGGGGCAAGTTTGTCAAGAATCACAATTTAATGCAGAGTCAGCCTAGGCTTTGGAGTTCTCATTTTCTTGATAACTAAATTTAGGGATTTGTAAAAAAATGCATTAGCATAGTAGCCTTCATTGCCAATGGGAATGCATTAGTCCTTAATATTCTCCCAGTGTAAGCGGTCTTTATTGATTAGTTGATGGTTATTTCCATGGGTGATAGAAATTAATTAGTTGCCCATCGGTTTTCAGAATTAAATGAAATACTATTGAGACTTATCACTAAATTATTAGCATAACCATTTCAACTCAAAAAGAATAAATATAAATATAAGAGAATAAAGTATAAATTTACAAAGATAAAGCTGCCAATGAGTATTAATAAGCAGGATCGGCTTCAATAATTTATTTTTTATTTTTAATTACAATTAAACATCGAATTAAATTGAGATCGGTATTTATTGTGATTTTAAGGCTTATATTTAATGAGAGACACGCCATTATTGTGTTAATAAGGTTAAAAATTATAGTTTAGGCTGTCCAATTTTTAAAAATAATTTATCAACTCTTTTTTCAAGGTAATATTCACAAAACCTCAATAGTTTTAAATTCAGAATACGAAGCAAAGAGTTAATTAGAAGCCTACAAAACGACTCTGCTTGGTTTAATGAATATAAATTCGATACTGCTCATCCTTATGAATTCCAGAACAATTTCTTGACTATAAAGTTTATCACATTAATATCAGAAAAATGTAAAAACCCTAAATTCTAAGAGTTTCTCGCAAATATAGCACTAAATATGATGAGGACAGCCAGCCTTTGCGATATTGCTTCCTCTTGAAGCTAAAAAAAGTGGAACTCAAGAAACATGCAAGTCTATAGATGTCCATCGGCGCTGCAAATACTCTTCTCGAGGATGCAAATTAATTAAAAACAGATAAAGGACTCCTCCTTATTGGGTCTCTATGCAATGAATCACTGAAGGACTTCATTGATTGGGACCAAGAAACGAATGTTTTGGAGTGTTGAGGATCTGAAGATAAAACAAAAATATAATACTTTGAACTGATTTTCTAATAGTAAAAATAATTATTGCCAAATTGTTTATGCCCTTCTGTCTTATTACTTTTCCTTTTCTATTTCTTTGCCTATTTTTCTCAAAAGTTATTTGTTGTTCTTTAAATAATTCGTTAATAATCATAAACGGATTCTCCTTATTTATTGTAACTAAAAACAATAGAGTATAATAGGTTTCATATTCTGTCATAGTCAAGACCTATCAAGCAAGAATATCTTCGCATCATTAGTTTTAGAAAATGTTTATATTCAGAGATCAAAAATAAAGAATCAAAAACTAAAGTTAGCATTAAATGGGTATTTTGGGAAGTTTAATTTGGGCATCATACAATATTTTACCTTTTACAAGATTTTAACAGCGGATTCAATTATAAATTTTATCAAGAAATGTTTGTGCCTTTCCGCTGATATTAATTAACTTTGGTACAGAGTTACATGGCTCCAAAGCAGCACCTTAGATTCTAAGACTGATAATCATTCAGTAATCCTTATGTGTTGTGCTATTTTTCTAAACAAAATAATCAAGTTTTCAATATTATTTCGCTAAATTAAACTTAAATAATTGAAAGGAATGCTTAATTGATTATGAAGATCATTTTTAAGAGCATTGAAAGTTAGTGCTAAGAATAAATACCAATTATGTGCTATTTTTGCTGTTTTTTTATTTATTCCGAATTGACCTATACAGTTTCATAATTTTATCAGAATATATTGAATATTTTAATGGAATTTTGTTTCAGATAGCAATTTTAAATATCTATTTCATTTTTATCCATAACCATGGACAGAACACTCTTACAATCCTAAAAATAAAGGAAAAGATGAGAAAGTATAAAAAATAATAAAAAATGTTTGTAAAGGAAGAAAAAAAATTCAACTTTATTTTTAAGAAAAAATAAAATGAAAATTCATTTTGAAATTATTTTCATACTTAAGTATTATTTTATCATTTTATTACTACAGAAAAAAATATCCATATTTTTCATGATAAAATTGATAGCGAAAATAAATTTATAAGTTTATATTATGCTATTGATATGCAGCATTAAATTGCTCATCGCAGATACTAATCAACTTAAAATGAGGTAGGGATTGGCCGATCAAGTTATTTAGTTAATAACTCCTTATTTTGTTGTATGCAGCCCAAAAGGACTTCATGTGATGTGAAACTTTATCTGCAGCTGAATAAAAAAATAACGAGAAGAACCATTATCGAGAAAAAGTTTTAGGAAAGCTTAACCTTTTATAACAATAAAGTAGATGACTCCCGCAAGGGCTTCAAGGGAATTAGGATTCCTCTATCTGTCGGTGGTAAAACTGTAAAATCTCCAGATAAGAGAATGACGACTGAAATGAATCATCTTAAATAGACATAGTCTTACTTTAATCCAAATCATAGCGTCACTCAGAACATTTCTATCATCAATAGTAGTATTGACGATGAGTTAGAGTATAGATATTCTGCAGCTCAAGCCTCGCATTGTAAACCAAATATGATGTATAATCTGACTCTCTATCGAAGAAACTACAGAAGACCTGATTTCAAAAATGAAAACATGTGCATTAAATTAATTCGTAATTACAAATAAAGAAAGGCAGAGAAAGATACAATTTCTTTGATGTTTAAGTCACTTAAAACTGCTCAATGATATTTATTTGTATTGAACTATAATACATAATCATAGTTTTAACTTATTCTCGAGCAATTATCACAAGAGTTATCATTGTTTAATTTCAGGATTTTTGGGCAAGATAAATTTATTATCCAGTTTTGATCTCATTTACTGAGAGCTGAGGGAGTAACGATAAATTTCTTTCACTATTTCAGGAGAAAGAGTAAACATTCCCAATAGCTATGATTACTTTATCTTTCCTTTAATCAGAAGATTTCTCTCAATGGTTTCTCTAATCATCACGTAATGTAGTTCTGTTAACTTCAATCTTTAACATAATTATCGCTCTCCTCTTTTCAACATACAAAGGTTCTACTTTGGAATCGCTTTGCTTTCCAGTTAATTTTATAATTTTAAGCTTCGACGAGTACGACCCTAAATTGATGATTGATTACTTTGCCAGCTAACCCTTACACATTCCAATAATCACTTGCCTTTATATTTTCAGCTGATTCTTAGTTGTCAATTTGCTAAAACGTTGTAAGTCCCTTTCTTTGCATTTGTTTTAAAAAATTGATACGCTTTTATAACTCAAGAGATTTAGAGATTCCATTGATTATTTTTTAGTGATTCTGAGGGGAGCTAAATCGTGAAAATACCTTCATCATTCCCTGGATCTCTTTTTGTAATTGGCTTTTCTAATGATTTGTTTATGTTTGATACTTGAGATCAATTATCTTTCTACTGATAACAAATTATTTGACCGAGTTTCTCAAGGCAATTCTTTTGTTGTAATCCATAATAACTTGCATTTTAAGTTCGTATAGATGCTGAGAGTCAGAATCTTTAAATTACATATCGGCCAGCAAAATCTATGCTTAATTGTCAAATTATTATTAGAACTATTCTCTTTTTGGTGTAAAACCAATAATAGCTGAACTATTGATTTGATTTTTATGGTGTTTAATTCTAAACTTATGTCCACGTCGTCTTCTTAACTGACGCTGTTAATTATACGAGCAAGTACAAGGGTTCATTCCATTATCAGGCAGCTTATTCTCTTACTCTTATTTATTAATTTCTGTAAACAGTTCATCTTTATCTTATTTTGTTTCCAAGACTCTTTCAATATGATCAAATAGTATGGTTGGTAAACAATTGTCCCTTGACAGATAATACTGAGTGTAATGTTATTCAATTTGCCTTGCCTATTTTAAGTAATCCATTTAGATCGCAATCCTATCCCAATCAAACCCATAAATATCGATACCCTCGACTATCATAAGTTCCTCCTCAGCTGTCCATCCTTCCTCAAACAATACAAAATCTAATGCATTCATAACCCGATAATCCTAATAAAATGTATATAATTTAGCAAAGCAAGCCACGCAGTACTCCTACCCTGCTGTTAAGATTTTGGTAATGTTGGATATATTTTCTTCGCATCCCTCGCAGAGAGTTATGAGATCGGGATCACTGATATTCTGTTTCAAGATAAGTGTACATAAAATATATATTAGTTTTAATCTGCGAAATCAACAATCTAATAGCGACTGAGTGGTCCTTGGCTGGCTTCCAAAATAATTTTCCTACATAAATAATAAAATACATAAATAAGCATAAAAATATTGAGCCGTTTGGCTCTTAACATTTTTGCATATACAATTGTGATTTGGAATTTACAGTTTGAATACAAGTTGCAAACTTGGTTTAATTATTGTTGTATTCGCAGGTGATTAGTTTTAAAAATATCTTATTGCAAAGTCAATACAAGAAGAAAAAATAGTATTAACTGCTCATTATTATTCAGATTTGCTTCAAATTTATGAGAAATCAATTTCGTGAAGAAATCATAGGTTTTGGATTATAGGAATTATTGTTATAAAAGCCATGCCCCACAGAAAAATGCCTAAAAGGAATAACTTGAAAACAATACAGTTATGTTTACCAATGCAGCCTCCAACTATGCTCAAATGATGCTACTGTTAATCGATACACACGTTGCATTCTTTACAGTGTACACGTCCAGGTTTTTTTCTAATTGATATTCCACTACAGGCCTGGCACTCTTAACAAAGCTCCCCCTCATCTTCAGGCATAATTACTGCAATTCCAGGGTTGATGAGAGCTGTGCTGAGCCAAAAAACGTCCAAAAAGAAAATAGCGACCATCTCCACAAGAAAGAACGGATTAGTTTCTTCTTTCTGATTTAGTTTAATGAGCAAGAGCGCACTAATCAAGTTTACTATTAGAAAACAAATTATGAAGGTCAAATCTAATTATAATTTGAGATACAATTGGGTCCAATAGTAAGAAGTGGTTCTCCCTGATGGTAATCATTCCATATATTTTTGTAGTTACCAAGGGATTGAAACTCACCTTGCTTGATGTAAGTATTCCTGTAGTCTTCCATCCTCTTTTGTCTCTTTTGTTCTTCTCTAATTTCACTCATCGAAGTTAAGCTATTATATTTGAATTATCATCGAATCTGAACTCTTCAATAAAATATAATTATAGTTACACTCGTTAAAAGAAATAAATTAAAAGAATTAGGGTAGATTAAAATCAGACAAATAGATTTAGCCCAATATATGAACGGCCTATGATGTTTTTGTCAGTGGCAAGGGACAGCAATTAGTTAATCAAGTCCTAACTCGATAGGATATCAGTTTTTATTTTGGCTTTTCCCCAAATGGCTTTCTTTAGGTGCTCAACATAAGTTGCTTGCTTGTGTCGAGAATCATTAATCAATTGTTCAAGAATTAATCGAGGATTATAGCCTCTCAGTTTATTTTCAACGATTTTGATTTTGTTTGAAAACAACTTCCGTTATGGGGCTTATTGCGTCACGCTAAAACTTTGGCCACTCGAAGATATGTACTGTGGCTATTTGGAAGCCTGCCCTAATTGACGACGACTTACCCATACCCACTCCATTAAAGGATCATCAACAAACACATCACAGTAATCAACAATTAATTGAATCTTTTTAAGCATTGCTTCGAAGCAGGCAAGCATGCATTTTTTGAATGAACCCTCAATTCCGATGGGTGCTGCTAGTTACCTAAATATTTTAGTCAAGCGAAAAGGTATGAGCTCTGGAATAGGCAATTCTATGCTGGCTCCGAAAGAGTATCCGAAATCGATCATGACTAAATTTCCAGTGGATGTTTGAATTAAAAAATTATCAAGATGTCGATCTCCTATACCAAATATATAAGTAATCAGACAGATGGCAGAGTAATTGCTGATAAATTTGTTCTTAATATGCAGAAAAGAGTCATAGTTTTTAGCTAACTTTTATAGCGCAAATCTCAAAAGACCATAAGGAATTTTATTTTAACATTTACTTATATTGCGCACAACCTACTATTCAGGACGACTCATTAGAGTTTTGTGCCAAACATGCTTATCTTCAACGCCTGGACAAAGCTTGCGAAAATATTGAACAAATTCAACAACAGCTTCATTTTCGTTTACAAAATTAGCTTATGGCTTACCTTTCAGTTCTTTTAGTTAAGATTCAAGGAAACTTCTTAGAGTCTTTGATTTGTCAACCCACTCAAAAACTCCAAACATTGGCTTCATGGGTACGACTTAAAATCTACTGATTTATAGTTGTTTTTTATTGGTCTAAGGATTGTGAGACATGATTCTATTAACGAGCTAAAAGAGTTCCTCGACTCTTTGGTCTAATCTTACATCTTCTCCTCCTTTGATAAGCAGCATATACACTTTTTAATTCGATCCTAAAAGTGTAATTCTTTTTGGCCTTCGGATTGAGGACAAAGTAAGCAGATTATATTCAAATGACTCAATATAAACTTTATTCCATGCTTGAGGCTATTCAAACTGAGTGTAGGATGTGCCTGGAACTTCTAATCTCATCCAATCACTAGAATTGTATTACTAAAACCATGTGCTTCCATCACTCACTTTCACGAAAAATTTCATCATGTTGCATTTCGCAGGATCTAGATTTACAATAGCTGTTTTCATGGCATTTTAAAGTTATTTAAATTGCCCTCTTTTTTTGAGTTCAAGGATATTATCAAGTCTTTGTTTCCAATTTTAATAAAATCGCAAGTTGTATTTCCCAATGTACTGATTATGACTGACGAATTATTGAAGCTATAAGAATGCGTTTTCAGCTTCGCCGTGATAAAGATATTTGGAGAAAATATCCTTGAGTCTCATCTCTGGATGCTGCAGCAAGAATAGATTATTGATGAATTCAAAGTATTTGTTCATTTTAGTAGTCAATTCACTGTAGAGACATTTAGTTAAATCAGTAATGCAATCTTTTTTGCGGGGGTAGGTACAATTAAACGGGTAAACTAATGACTATGGATGACTAGCAACTAGATATTCGAACAATTCCTTGAAATGAATAGATATTTCGTAGGAGTTAATATTTCTTATGATCTGCGGGATAAAATAAATAAATATCCATTTGGGAATGTGTTTATCTGTGATAGCGTCCTAAAAGTATTTACCGATGGTCTTATGCTCAGATTGGACAATCTTTATTAATTTTAAGATCATCGAGAAGAGCTGTTGCCCTTATTCATAATTAAGAGTGGAGCTTCTAGATAGATTAAGAAGTTTAATGCTGTATATCAGTTGCTCAATAAAATTAGTAGCGATTAGCTTTATGTTGATTCCCTGCTTTTCTATGGCTTATTTCACTTACTTTATTTCGAATTTGCCACGAACCATTGATAGTAAATTTTATAAGAACAATGCGTATCTAAAATGGACCTATCTCTTCACATTAGCCTAAATTGAAGCGTTATTCTTTACTGTCTTTTTCAATTCATCATAATTCCCAAAAATATGAACAATTCTCCCCACGAAAATGCCGAAATCCATCTATTTTCTCTTCGACAATGACACTTATAGATAGCCCTCTAAATATTCGTTTTTGATCATAGTTAACCTTAGTTTAGCTAGTTCAGTATTGTTATTGTATTGATTCATTTCTCGTTGGATAAGTTTAGGAACTATTTAATATTCTTATAATTTTAGACTACTTTTTTTAATAATCTGCATAAGTTTAAGTCGAGAGATAGATTCATAGAATTCCCAATTAAACTCACGGGATAATTTGTGCTGCTGTAAGGCTCTTCTAATTATATTTTAAGCATATCCAAGGACTCCTTTACAGAGCATTCCATTAACAACCTGCACGAGCCACTCAGTATTGTATTTTGCCATTTGTTCGACAGATAGAGACCATTGATTGGCCAGCATTTTGCCCAGCATTAATCGACTTGACAATATTTGTATCCAAGTCATATTCTAATCAAAAATTTAATCTGGCCTTCTCTTTGACCATTTTTAAAAAAGCTCCTTGCAATCTTTCTCTCTTACTTACAATTTTCTATCAATCTAAAGAAATTCTATAAGTTCATGATTTTTTTGAAGAGTTTGAAGGAGATCGTGCTTCGAGTTGAAGGCAAAAGAGGATATTCGATGCCATTATTTTCTAAATAATTTTCTTGAGTTGAGAGCATGAAAACGGGCTCCATCCATGCCTCCTTCTTTCATAAGGAAAAGTATTCCTTTTTAATACTGATACTTTTCTTATAATTATAGATTATCTAAATAGCCTATTCTTTTTTCAGGTTATAAATTGGTCAATGCTATAATAAACATCCTATTTTATTAACTGTTTTGCTTTGAATTAGTCATTTTCCTTTCTGATATGCCGGTGCATAACTCTTCCCATTCTGACAGCAATACTGAACAATCGATTCTTTCTTTCTCAAAAAAATTATGAAGTCTTGCATCAATGCCTCCCATCATAATCTATTCTATATGTCTTCGAGCTTCATTGAGATCTCCTTATCTTTTTTCAGTTAATGCTTTGATCATTTTTGCTCTTTCTTCTCCTTCAGAAATGCGAATTATTACAGCTTAAATCAAATCATGCTCATTAAGTAATTGATAATAGTCAGTCAAATCAAACCATTGATGATATAACATTTATTTCCTCTGTCGTAAACCCTAGAATCCTTCCTTCATCTGAATTTCTATCATTCCCTGAATTATGTTTTATTCAGTGAAGAGTACAGCATAATCAAGAGTATTGCTTTTTAAGGCAACTGTTTTCAATGAAATATCCATAAATTTGTTATGCTTTTGGCAGATTTTAATTAGGCCTTTTGACAAAGTTGAGATAAAGTTAAATTCATATTTTTCACTGTTTTTCATCAATCCAAAGAGAGTATCTTTCATCAAGTCGCAGTTTTTTAAGCTTTGAGTGCAAATTTTGCCAATTATTTGCAAAAACAGTTCAGAAGAAAGTTCATAGTCCTTGGAAGTCAAAAAGATGAGTGGCTATATAATAAGCTGCACAGATATATCGATATTTGGAAGTTCTCCAAGTTTATAAGCCCTCAAAATGGCTCCCTTTTTATTTGGTTTAATTTAAGTTCTTTTAAATCTTTTTCTTTCACCATTTTCCCCTTAATTCTTGTTCTTTTTGGAAAAGCGTATCTTATTTTCAATAAATCTGACTGCAGGCGAAGTTTTATTATAATTTGTTTGTTTAAAATCTTCCATTACTTAGTTTCTCCTTCTTTTATTTTTAAATAAATCGTTTATCTTACTGAATTTTTGGTCTTCCTCGCTTTCACCTACTTCTGAGTTTTATTGGAGTGATCCTTAGATTTGACTTCCGAAGGACTATTGCTGTGAGAGAGATTATAGCATAGAAAAAATTTGATCTTCCTGAGACAAATACGAATTTTGAGTTTATCTAATAAGGCCCCGCAAATGACCAATTTGGCTGGGTCCTCCGACAACAGATCTTTGTGAACTTTGTTCTTTCCTTTTATCAGCATAAATAGTAAAGGGAGTATATGGAAGAGAAGCATCATTAATTTTGAAATTTCTGAAATCCCAGTCGTAGTAAATCATATTAGTTTCTAATTTAGCTTGAGAAAAGAGACGTCCATAATCTGAAGAACCCCTACAAATTGTTAATAAAAGTGGAACAACGCTTATCAACCACAATTCCTCATGTTTCTTTTTATACAGCCTCTTAAAGATGGAGAGATATTTCATTATATTTTCTGTTTATTGAATATTCTCTACTTATTTCTCAAAGTAATCAAAGATCAGTTTAGTTACTGATGCAAATTTATTATTCAGACCTTCTATCAACTTTTATTCAATAATATCCTGAAATGTGGGTCCAAACTCAAAATTAACTGTCTCAGGGTCAATTAGAAACTTTTTTATTTTAATTAAAATTTAATAATACTCCAAGCTCAGCTTTTCATTCACTTGATTTAATCCCGATAGCTTATCAGCTATCAAGTAGTATGTAAACATGATGTCTTTGATTCTCAACAGGCGACTGTCAGTGCATATATTCAACAACTAAAACAATGCCAATTGAACATCAATTGTGTCTGCGATAATCTTTTAACAGTTAATTCTTAAGGCCATGAAGAAGTTTGATATTTTACCAGTTTGGTTAAATTTTAATTAATTTTTGCAATACTATCTAAGCGCAATAAGCAATTGCTATCTCTATGCTCCACTAAAGTGAACCAACCCATCTTCTAAACAGGAAAATACTTTTTAATCGGCAAGAATGTTAGGAAATCTTAAAGATATTTTTTACAAAGCCAATGTAAACCTTTATTTGTTTGTACGATTTGTCTGCTTTTCAATAAGAGAAGTTAAAAACGTAGATACTCCTCGGAAATGCTCCTCCTTTTAAGCAAGAGAAATATCACTGCTCAATATAAAAGCCAAGTATTATCCCAACATTCCAGCAGCCGCTATTCTATATTTTTTCGAACTTTAAAGCGCCATTTCATAGACATATTTGAGCTGTTGTTTTATATGCACGTAGTAATACTGAAATTTAGTGGGTCTATCAATGTGAATTGAATATTATTCATTGGTCAGAATAGGAATTTTATAGGAGATACATAATTTGATAACTATGATGGCACACATACGCCACTCATTCTTTTTTTCGTCTTTATCGTCCTATTTCAGCATTCGATCTAAAGTTCCTCTTTCTATGAATACTCTAGGAAGCCTAATCAAAGCCTAAAGCATATCAATATTGTCAGTATAGACATTGATGTTGTCATAAGGTAAAGAGCGTGTTAGTTTCATAATAACTTTATTAACTGACAAAGGATCAGGCTTTTATATCATTTTTGGGAGGAAATTGATAAATTGTTTTAAGGCATCTCGATAGAAATAATGAATAAATTTACCACCAGTTTGTTTGTCAGACAAATAAGCAAGCAGATGTTTAGTCCATAGGTCTGCTTGAGTGAAAATATTCGGCCTATTAAGAATTAATTTAATCAGTAGAATCCTCTCGGCAAGAGAGATGTTACCCATCAAATACATATCTATGGGTTTCATCCACCCAGGAACGGGTTCTGGAAAGGTGGTATGAAGAAAATCAATAACTCTTAACAGATTAACCATACAAGGATGTTTATTAATGATATCTTCTTCGATAAGAACATTTTGAGTAACATTATTGGCGCTATTCACTGGTAAAGGCTGTTAATAATTTTAATCTTCACTTTATTCTTCAATTTTAGGAAGATTTGCTAAAGGAATATTTTCTTCTTCCACCACATACAGTGAACTTTAGAAATAAGTTCTCTCAATTTTAGTCTTTATTTCCTTGACCTTGTTTCTCAAAGGGTTATAGGGTTTCATCACTTTAAAATCAGTCAATATTTAAAATCCAAACTCAACTTGCTCCGTGTCTACGAGATTATCCCAAAGTGCTTGCTTGTTATGTTCAAATATAAAACTTTTGAAGTGATCTTTATTCGACTGCGTGGCTATAAACAAAATGATCAGGCAGTTGAAAGCGTAGCAGTTATATTATTTATATGCCTTCATTGCCTTGTTTTTCATCCCCTCCATGGCATCATGCTCACGAATCAATTTTTTATATGATTCATCCAGAAACTTTTTAGAAACTTAGACGCAGTATTTGATCAAGACCTTATGTATTTCATTTTCGTTTTTGGCTCCTCCCTCTTTCTTTTCTCTTCTAGGCAAATTGCCATAAAACAGTTATATGATTAAAAAAGCAGTCTTTTTAATCTGAAAATCTAGAAGCAATCCCTTAATGGAGTCATTTGCTAATGGTCTTTTCAAGACGACTTAAAGTGAATTGATATGCTTTTGAAACAATTATTGGACTGCCTCAACCTTCATAATAGATATGGCTTTTTTGAGTATTTTCTCAATGATAAGAAACCGAAAATTAATCCATTCATCTTTATCGAGCTCCTAATCCCAATAATATTTTAATAATTGCTCGGCCCATTAAATTGGTTTGAGCCCGTCGAGTGTGAAACAGGTTCGTGTGCAATCTTCAATATATTAATTGAGTAAATCAGTATTCCTTTGAGTTAGATCTTTGTCCTTGAGTATTACAAAAAATTGGTCAATAAACTGAAACTACTCAGATATAACTATAAAGTTGCGGATAATATAAAAATATCTCATGGCAGTCTCTTGAGCTTAAGGAGATTTCAATTTTGAAATGGTATAGGGGCAGTATTTATTTCCAAAAGAGTTAACGGTAGCTTTTAACAATTTAGATATATCTGCAGCTATTATTAGTTGTTTTTTTATAATGAGACCACTAAGATAAAGTGCTTCTTCATTAATGTCGATGCTATTATTAGTGCTGAGACCGGCTTCTGCTATCTTTTAGATGTATGTTTGATAGCTGCTTGTGAATTAGTTATATTTTTGAAGAAACAGATAGTTAATTCTGATTAGATCCCTCAATATATTTTATTTTATCCCTTTAGACGAAAGTAGCTCCATCAGATATTTTTGATCCTTATCTTGCAGCTTTTTCATGAGAATAAAGATCAGTTTCACACTATCAATCGACTGTAATGCAATTTCAACTATTGTTTCCGCAATACTAGTCCAATTATATACCACATAGTTCAATATTATCTTTTCATATCTCTGATAAATAGTGCTATTGCTGTCAATCTCGTATGCGATAAATTTATCTATTATTGGGTGTTTAAAAGTAGTTAGGAACACAATTACCATCATTTATCTCTAAGGCTTTATTGTTCGATTATATAAAAGCTCCATCAAACCAGAAAGTAGGGATTTTAGTTGGTTGTTTTAAGGATAATGTAAATTGTGTTACAGTTCGTACCGATAACCAATTTTGATAAAACTTCCTATTGATTTAATTATACGCTCTCCAGCAGTTTGATCCCTACAAAAATACTCAACGATCCTACTTACACTCAATCCCAGTTATTCCTCTATCAAGAGAAATATTTTTAGGAGTGGGGCCGAATTATCCCGAGCCATTTTCGCACGTAGTGATACATAATTTACGAAATAGGTCATATACTATTCAAGCTGGGCCTGCCTACGCTAATCCCTGCTGAAGTTGACTAATATTTTTTCTGGAGCAAATATAATTTGAAAGAGTAAACTATTAAATTTTTATTCTGTTAAATTGCGCTGCTCAATATTATAAATTAGCTTGAGCACAATGGTCTCAGCATGATGAGAAGAAAAACCATTGATTACACGCAGAAAACAATTAAAATTAGCTATTACTCCCTCCTCAAAGGATTCACTGCTAATAGCGTTTTATTGATGTTTATAATCGACCAAAAAGGTCATAAAATTTGCAAAACTTACCAGATAAACACACTCTAAATCTGCGAACTGCACTAGATTCTCATCCGAAAAGATACCAAATTCTAACATCTTCAGCCATATCTATCCTAAGGCTACCACTCGCCAAACTAATTTCTACAACGTATTTTCCTAAGCCTCTTCAAAATTTATTGGTGAGCTGTTGCCAAACAGATACTTTGTTTCTTTGCGGCATCTTTCTTTCAAAAAAGCGCGTTAATTATATCCCAAAACCTCGGAGTTATCCTTGATGACTCGAGACCAAATAAAAAAGGAGGCCTATCTCTGCTGACAATAAATTGAGAAAAATCCAACTCTGTACAAATGATCTAAAAAAGAATGAATTGTTGGCAACTTTTTGTAGCGACGTCCATCCTCTGCAATTAGTAAATATTTCATATACCTGTTCAGACAGAGAGTGTATTTTTCAAGTAGGCGCCGAAATTCAGGCTACAGCGGTTGGTGACAACGTGTTAAACTGATGAGCAAAGATCCGAATTCTAATCCAAAATAACGCATTATTTCAGTTTAGCGATGGATAATACGAAGCAACTTGTATAAAAAGTTGATTATGCCTTCCTTAGCATGTTTGTTTCCCACCAGCGACCAGATATTACCCATTAATGCCTTTAAAACAGGTAAATCTCCACTCTTAGATGGCTGCTGTTTGATATGCCATCGGATAAACTCAGCAAGACACTTACTGGCCAAATAGCCTAAATCCTCAGACTTGTTATAAAGAGATAAAAGATGCTTAAGTATAATTTGTATATCTGGGGAATTAGGTTCTTTCGTATTGGCAAAGAAATGAATGATCTGAATAAGCAAGGTATGCAGTAGTTGCTGAGAGGGATGGGAAGTATTTCCAGCAATTGTCAGCACTGTTGGCAATATTTTATCAAGAAAAACTGATAGATTTTCCTTTCCCATTTTTTTGCTATAGATTTCTTCGATAACATAAGTGATATAAGCGTGTAAAAGTTCACATGCAACAATTTTACTCTCCTCAGTTCCATTGATCGATAGCCAGCAGACTCTGTTTAGCATGCGTGTAAGATTTATTTAATATTTTTAATTAAGAAGTGTTAGCTCGAGACACAGTTGACAGTCATAGTCCCATGAAATATGATCTTTCGTGGTATTATCAACAAGCTGATGGCACAGACCACCTAATGAACCTAAAAAACTCAAAACATTTTCGGAAACTGATTGCCTGCTCACGCTCAATTCTGAAAGAAACATTTGAGATTTAAATTATTCCCTTTAGCTTTTCGACTCAATATTGATAAATTTTTAAAGGGCAGGAACCACAGAAATGAGCTACTGCTAGGACGTATTCCTTTGTGTGGTAAACATCCTTTGCATGCATTTAACTGCACAATCAGCTAGCGATATAATTTCCTGCCCAAGTTCTAATGTTCGAATGAGGAGGAGCGGAAGATGGTGCCTAACTATGCGGTGATTATCTAGCAAGTAAACTTCCTCGCTGAAACTAAGTAACACTTTCAATAGCTAGTAAAAATACTGCTCCTGAAACTTAAACACATTTTCTATAGTTTCATTGAAAAAGTTTCTCATCTTGTACAACAATTATCTTCGAAATTAACTTTAGTTGCTTAGAAAAAGCTTAAAGGTGCTCGTTCTAAGAATGTATTCGTTGAGAGCACGAAGGGTTCGCAATAAAGGTAAGCACTTAGGATAGAGTTTAATACGCTCTAATAGTTCAGGATAAAAACTCAGCAATCGTAAGTTGAAGAGAGTGGGATCGATTTCAGTCAATATTTCGTTGAACAACAACGAGAGAGAACTGAGGTATTGGTAATCCTATTTATTGGTGATTTAAATGCGTTAGTTTGCAATAAAAAATATTTGGACAATGCCTTCCTCTTGTGAATTGTCGATCTGAAACTACTATTTGTCTTCTCCCTCCGTCCTTACTCTATAACCACAATCAAGATTTAGAATCAAATACTCAATATTCGAAAGAAGATGCTAAGAAAACTCTTCTAGTGCCTGTGCTCGCCAGGAAGTGTGTCCTAAGATGGATTTCCAAAGATGTCCTGCCTTGGAAATCATCTTGATATAATCCTAATCGTCCTCAACAAGCATTTTCTTAGAATCTAAACACTCTCTCAATGATTCTGAAATAACCTTTTTAATCCACTTATAGAAGATAGGGCCTTTTAAATGTAAACTCATAATCAGTTTAACTGACGCTTCCCACAAATCTTTTTAGTATTTTTGCAGAAAGTACCTGGATTATTTGATAGTCTCGATAAATATGAGTTCCAGTTGATTGGCCTCATCGTAGTCGACCTCTTACAATTGCTAGACAAGATGTGAGAGTGAGCTGACAAAACAAATCATCTCCTTTTGTGAATAAAGAAGGTATTTAATCTCCATTCCCTTATTGCTGGCAGTCTGCAAAGAAGAGAAATTATAGTCCTTTAAGATTCTTTTGCTGCATTTTTTTATTAAATAGCTGAAGAGACCTTTATAGTTCTTTTTGCCTTCAAATTGAAGATAGAGCGGTGATAAGATAGCCAACATTCTAATGATATTCAATAGATTTAGACTTTTTGAATAGTCTTCATCTAATCCTTTTTCCTTGTTGGCATGCATCTGTAAATCGTTGAGAACTTTCCCCATAACATAGTCAAACAGTCGCTTTTTATTATTTCGATCAGCCATTATTCCAACTACAAACTCCTCAATAAGCATTATCAACACCTACAGACACTTTGTGCTATAATCTTTGTTTTTATGAATAACTCCAGCTTTGACATTATCGAATAGATTATAAGCGTTATCCATAATATAGGGGCGAAAATTTTATCTTCGAGCTTCGAGTAGCTCTAAAGCAGCAATAGGCACATTATACGTTGATTTTAGAGGAATTATCAATCCTTGAATATATTTAAATAGCTCTGCAACACTATCCTAATTTAGGTAGTTCTCCCTTAAACTGCAAGCTAAGCCTCTAAGCAAAGCTGCGATCGTAGTAAAGCCAGTGTTTTGATTAACATAGCCTTTCAAAGATACAAAACTAATCTCTTGCACTTTCTTTTTGTCCTATGAACTGATTAGTGTTGTGAATTTATTTTGAATTACAGACAACCAATGCCAGCATTATCCTATTACTCCTGGAGTTGTCTTTTGTGTAGACAGCATCGACATTAGATCACTGTGTAATTTAACAGGATTCACATTTGAGGACACTAAGAACTACTCGTCATACATTTAAATGATGGTCCTCAAGGGTCTAATCGATATTTACTTAATTTTACTTTCCTCTTTCCAGAAAAGAGTTAAAATATCAGAAAATAGGGACTTAACATGATCAAGAATAAATGTGTGATGTGTCTCAATGTAACTAGCAATGAAATTATAAATCTTCTTGCGAATATACTCTGAGCCACGTGGATTGTTGGTCAAAGCATGTTTCAGATAGTTAACAAGCCGCTTTTAGCCTGAGAAAAACTCATTGTTGAGTTTTGCGATCAAAAGAGGTTACTGCAAGGAGAGAAACCTGTGCAGTTTTTATTCGATGACTATCTCGTCGCAAAGGGACTCAGAGGCTAGCCTAGTAGCAAAATTTGATATTTCCTCCTCCATCCTATGTATGATATGATAATATTATGAATTCAGTCAATTCCCTCCAAAATATCAAATATTAGAATCACTTCACAAAAATTATCTCTCTTTAATAATTCATCAACTTTCCAAATTCATTCATCTATTTATTAGTTAGACTTATTTGTTATATTATTTGCTGATTAAATCTATCAAAGCGATTATATAAATTTTGGATTTTATTATCCATGACTGCTTCAAATCGACAGGGCACTTTTTGGGTCATTGATGGCTTGCGAATTAGAAAGAAACTACCCTTTGATGTGACGCAAATTCAGAGAGTTTTCCAATCATCACCTTAGAAGGAAGTCAAGGAAGAAATTCCTGAATATAATGGACATGATCTACTACATGCTGAATAAGATCAAAAATTTTTTACTGAAAAGTCATACTAAAATATGGCTGACAAGCAAATGGACTATGGCATGATTCGTTTCAGTTCACTTAGTTCAATGCGAGGAGGAGAGCTATTTCCCCAAGGTCATGGTCAATAGTTAACACATAACTTCTCGTATTATGGTAGTGGTGAGTTTATGAGATGGGAGTCAAAGAAAAGTATCTTTGAAAATCAGTTTAGTATATTTCAGTTTATTACCGAATAGTCTTCGGAGATAAAGGATTAAAGCAATTTGATGTAAGAATGATTTTCATCTACTTTTAAAGTAATAATAGATTTGACATCATGAACTGAATAGGATTAAATAAAATTGATCGAAATTCACGTAAGAAGAAACTAACATATTCATAAATCTATTTGGTTGACTTAATTTATAAAAAATTTGCTGAAAGATCATGGTGCCTTCGTTCTTCTTTCTTAAGCTATTAAGGTAAAATTATTATTTTTTAAAATTATGTTTTTCCTTGCAATCACGCTACTCTCTTTAAATTTTATCGATGCCTATATTTTGTTTCGCTATTTTTTTGATAAATTTGAGCTTAAGGTCTATCTTTGGCTCTTCATACTTGACTCTAACTGATCAATTTATATTTATAGCTGTTTATTCCTATTCTAGTTCTCTTTTTTAGAATCCTAAATGACAATTTCATGTATAGTTGGTTTGTTCGTCTTTAATTATGTTGGATTTGATTGTTTCGATGTTGTGCCAAAACATCCTACCCCCTTATTCCTATTCTAGTTCTCTTTTTTAGAATCCGAAATGACAATTTCATGTATAGTTGGTTTGTTTGTTTTTAATTATGGTGTATTTGATTGTTTGGGTGTTGTGCCAAAACATCCTACCCCCATTCACCTGTGAGTTTATTTATAATAGTCAACTAGACTTAATTTTAATTAAATATGCATTACGAGAAATAATTTTTAAACTTAAATCCAATAAATAAAAAGCCTTAAATTTAAAAACTAAAATAAACGATGTTAAATACTAACTAAATATTATCTGTATTAAAATCAATTTATTATGATATCAACTTAATTAAAATCCATTATTTTTATAGCTTACTACCGA
>Ga0302188_10001214_pt1 | contig 20540 bp, 10 predicted proteins | sample II_Bog_E2_1_FD_198783 | JGI IMG/M metagenome (GOLD analysis project Ga0302188, IMG submission 198783) | Peat permafrost microbial communities from Stordalen Mire near Abisko, Sweden - II_Bog_E2_1 | ecosystem: Environmental > Terrestrial > Soil > Wetlands > Peat | place: Sweden: Abisko...
ATTTGGTTTATAATATTTTATTGATGCAATCATCTCGAAAATCATTTAAAGCCTTCTCTATTGCCGAACCTATAAAAAGATAAATTGATTAAACCCTCTTGAAAGTTGAGCTTGAAAAGCGTAAATTTCTAACTTTAGAGAGATAAGAAACATATCTGCATTAGCTTCTGTAAAAAAAGCGAAAATAGCTAAATGATCTAAAATTGAAATAGCCATAAACTAAAACCTTTACAAAAAAGACCTACCAAACTGCCAATATAATTAGCAACGTCGATAGAAACTATCTGCATATGCATGACAGCATACAACAAATAAAAAACACCATCAATATTCATCGAAAAGAGATAGTTAAATACAAAGACATGAACAAGCAATTGGAAATAGATATTAATAATATGATTGAAAGTAACTAGGAGTTATTGACTTCGAATGCCGAAATGTAACTTATTTCCTATGTTTAGATAGAAGAACAATGAGGATATTAAAGATTAAATCATGAACTTTAGAAATCTCAACTTAAAGAATACTGTATAATTTCATCAATCACGCACGGATATTCATAAATCAAATCAAAGGGAGGAAAATGACAGAAAAAAATATGCAGCCAAGGTAAAATCGTTCCTTGGAGAGGAAATGAGAAATTCAAAAATTAATTTTCATGATAATGGAAGTGGGCACTTAAAGGATAAAGATGATAATACAGATTAAATATTGACTCAGTCACTTCCTCTTGCCAAGGAGAGAATTAAAACTCAAATTTTCAAAAATAAAGAGAAGTTGAAGATAACTGAAAATTATAACAAATTCGGATAAAATTTAGAGCAAATGTTCAGAATTATGCAGGAGTATAAGGGAAGAGATGATATTGATTTTATTGCCACTGAATTTGTTACAAAAGAAAGACAATTACAGAAGATAGAGGAGTATATTGCTCAGCTTTAAACCCGAATGAGTAGCACTCAAAAATTGCTTGAAAATCAAAGATTAGAAGATAATCTTCTCTCTATAGAGATCAATACAAAAATGGAGAAATAAGATGAGAGGTATGCTAATCTTCAGCAAAATATCAGAAATGATATACAAAATTTGAAAGCTAAATAAGCTTAGTTTTATCAATGGTTTTCTAAAATAAGTGATATCCTCCTTCCTTTAACAAGATAGCCTCTAACTAAAGCAAATGCTTCTAATTTGATCGGACAAATATAATAGGGCCTCAAACTAAAGCGCAACGAAGCTGATAAAAAAAATATTGCAGGCAGAACAACTCCCTTACCTCTTATTGATCTCCAAGACAGCAAACAAGGATATACTGAACTATTGAGTTATGTAAAAATGAAAGAGTTTGCAACTGAATATGTCAAGGCTAAAAAAAACCTTTGAATGATAAAAATCAATTTATTAAGCAAAAATATTGAATTTAAGCCTCTATAATTTTCTCATAAAATTCAATATATAAAGATAGTTAAAGATTATTAGATGAGTCTTTAGTTTACAATTAATGCCGATTTTTTAGAAAGTCTAGACCCACCATCTTCTTTCCCTCCGAACGAGTAGGATTTAATCTGCCAAATTTAAAACAAATTTTTGAGTGAATGCGAAAGATTTATAACTCACGAGCGTACTCTTTATAAATGTTCAAAATCGATATAAACGAGATTACGGATGATATTAAAAAGTTCAGAAGATATAGAAGTCAAGCTATCCAGCGGTAAGTAAAAATTAAACTTAATCGCCCACGAACTATAAAAATATAAATAGCAGTAACATACCCTTAAAGATCGTGAAAGAATATTGAACATGCTGTGTTCACTGATAAAAATGTAGGAAATGCGAAACGATCTGTTGATCAAGGATTATAAGTAAGATTCGCATAGTAATCAAACTATCCTAATCAACTAAGAGCAGTATCTCGACAAGTTATAAGCTCTGCATCAAATCATTCAAGAATCTTAACTTTTAGCACATATGAAAGAAGAGTTTCCTCTGATCCGTGAAATCATCATCGAACTATAAACAATTTTCCATCTTGCTATTAAATTCATCACCAAAAAACTTCTTACTCCTAAAATGGTGTCGCTTATCCTTAATCATCACTTTTAAATGTTTTTCAAATTGGAGTTTATCGCATAAACTTTTACGAATGCTATTGTTCTCAATCGATTGCAACACATGAAGATAAGCTTGAATCCCATGATTAATAATTTAAACTATGCCACTAACATACCATAACTTTACGAGTCCATCATCATGAGCTGGCTTAGTTTAACACAGGATGAACTTTTACTTTTTCAGCGCTGTGGCCGTCAGGATATCGTAAGAAGTGTTACATAAAAGTTAATTATTGAGCTTATCGGCAAAATGTAAAAAAGTATATTCCGTATCAAAGATTTGATATCAGTCATAAGAATACGCAAATATTTTAGTCATTTTTTAACCGAACTAAAGAAAGTAGATTGTTGGAATAATCCCAACAGAATCCAATAGCAAAAAGAATGGTAGTCCCTCACAAGCATTATAGATAAGTGCTAAATCATAATTGAATCTAAATTGAGTGAGGAATCAGACTTTTTATAAAGCACGAAGTACAACATTTATACTTTGGTGTCATACATCCCCATCCGCGAACATCTTTAAAAAATAAAAGTGGCTTATTAGTTTTCGGTATAAAACGAAAAGATGGACTGGTAGGTAGCCTTCTATAACCTCTGCTCCTCGCGAGATCCAAAAAATTATCCAAATAATAAAAGTTTAATCATATTTAACCTCAATATTTGGTATCTCTATCTCAAGATAATTGTCAATGGAAAACACCGCGAGGAAGGACAACAGATAATGAAATGGTCCAAAGATATGATTACGAGCATCAATGTACAATAAACAAATAAAAAATTTTATGAATCATTTGAGAAGGTGCTTTAATTGTGTGGAAATATACCTGCTTTTAAGAGTATTCTATAATATATGCAGATATACTCTACTCTGAGTTACAGTTACTTGGCCACTAGTAATTGCGCAGAGAAATAGCAGCTTCTATAAAGTTGAAGTATCTCGATTCTTACTAAAAACTCCTGGCTAAGATATAAAAATCGCCTATGACTAATGAAGAAGTGAAGATATTTTGCCATGCTAAGAAGATCAACCTCAACAAATTTGGAAAATACTCGCATTCAATCTGCATACATCATCGGACGGCCTTGAATGAACTGTTAGAGTATTGATGATTCTGCATTAAAATTGTAAATTAATAAGAATACAATTCATCATCTAATGGCGTAACCCAAATCTTTTGCGAATTTTTTATAGTGATTGATCTTCGAAGAACAATTCTTGAGGCAAACTTATTCTTGAGGATCGAGCTTGTCGTTATTGTTGAGTGCCAAGCAGCTGTCTAAGCAGAATTATGCGAATCTATATGAGAAACTGTATACTCTCGCTTCAGATTATGAATTTGGAACTGCTGAATTATGTTGGACATCGCCTTAATTTAATTATGATTATTAAATTAGGCATATCATAACTATATCCTTTTCTGTAGGAATACGTTTAGACAAAACCACATTCATTCATCTACAATATTAAAGTATAACGAAACGATTTTCCTAACTTCCAAATAAAAAACGAGAAATACTATAAATATATCTTAAAGAGATCCTTGATTATCTTGTTCGTTATTCATTCGTGAATGGATTTATAAAAGCTATGTAAATCAAACTTGCTTTGTAATCATATTGAATTATTCCGAATAAATAATACATCCCACCCACTATTCCATATCGAAAATTATGTAAACGATTCTTTACACAAACAATAAAAGATAAGCGGCAGATTATTAAGTGGACAGAATGTATCTCCTTGTTAAATCAGCTCTTATTGTAGCAAGATCGAAGTCAGCCAACTCATTGAGAACGAGATGGATAGATACAGTATTAGCCACCTTCATCTTTGGTTTATTAATGATAATATTGACAACATTGAAGGAACCAGTCAAGATATGCTACTTATAAGCATGGCAAAATATCTGGCCGATCGGAAGAATGGTGATTTTACTTTTTAGTATGTTGCTGAAAAATATGGCACACATAAAATGGAGTCAATAAAGAATTTTACCGCTGAAGAAGGAGCCGTCTCATTCAGCAATAATTATAACAGCAAAAGCAATCTATAATTTGGATAATCGACTTAAAAAGCTTAAAAATTGTACCCATGTGGCGAGATCACATCAAATAAGCTAGAAAAATAATGTGAACTGCAAGAGAAATTAATGAATGAATCGATAAAGTTTCAGAGCTTTAAATAATTTGAACTGTTCATTAAAAATTAAACCACTTCAAATCCAGATGAAGATCTTGTCAAAGAATACATTTTCAAAAAGACTGATGAGTCTGTTAGAGTTTCATTTATGCCTTCAGACAAAAAATATCTTATCAAGCATATCGTTGAGGAACATTTCAATCGAATATAAAGAGCAAAACTAAAAGATAAAAACAATTCCACCAAACTTTTTTAGTACTAGAACAAACTTTGTAAGAAAGAGCCTTAAAATTATTTACCCCAAAACACATTCCATAAGATAATTCTTTTTCTCTTTACAAATATAGATAAAATTGATGAAAAAGCAGAATTTAAAAAGAAGAAATCGAGATACTCGCCACAAAGCGGAAATATGTCAATAGAAGCTCTGTTTCCTTGGAAAATACGTGAGGAGGATATTGATATGCGCAAAAAATATGAAAAAGAGTGTTCACTCATAAAGCAGGAAATTTAAAACTAAAAATTGATTTTTCGCAATAAAATACGGATCATAGAAAACTATATTGGAGACACAATAGACATAGAAAAGTTAATTCAAGAAGAAGAAGATCTGCAATCAAGCACAAAATCAAATCAGAACCAAAATGGAAATTATTTAAATGTGTTCAGCAAAAAGCCAAATAAATTCAAGCGTTCATCGATTCTTCCAAATTCAGCTCAAAGAATCAGTACCATGTAAAAAATTAATAAGTTTATAGCCGCCAGCATGTTGTATATCACATCTGAGTTTAATAGATTGAAGGAGTTAGCTTAATTTATGCGTAGCATTGACAATATATTATAAGAACAGAATAAAAAGATAGATGATAATAAGATCAAACTTAAAGAGTTAGGTATTATCAAGGAACAAATCATCTTACAAAATGCAAAAGATTACAATCAACTTAAATACAATATCTTAACTCTTTAAGAAGAAATAAAAAGAAAGGAATTTTAAATTCAAGAAAAAAAAAATAGAGGCACTTTTTAAGCTGTAAAGAAATATAAAAATAAGAGCCCTTCTGCTGTGGCTTAACAAACTTTACACTCACATATATCTTTCATTAACAAACATCAAACTCTTCACCAGACAAAAATTATTTAAGGACTTCAATCCTAAAATTATTCTTAAAATAGTAAAGTTAGTGAATAGCATAACAAACCCTCCCATCAATCGAATCATCGAGAAACTGAAGTACAGGGCCATACGTTGCTGAAAGAAGTTAAAAAGGCAAACATCAGATTTAGGTAGAAAAAATGGAAGTAAACAAACTCTGGTTTTCAAAAAAATAAATCTGAAACTGTATAAAAGAATGGACTGGACACTAGCAGCAAAAGTAATCTATTTTAAATTTCGACATAATTAACTGCTTCATCTAATTCAAAGACAGTACAAATAAAATCACAAAATATGAAATTACATAAGGAGTTGATCAAACTTTACGAATATTATCAAAATAACTGTTCATTAATTGGAGCAATTAAAAAATAAGTTGACTCATTCAAATGTTTAAGTTGCTCTACTGGGAAACTGCCAACAAAGAATTATCTCAATCGAACGAATAGTTCAAAATATTTTCCAATTAATAAGAATTGTTAAATTGACTAGTAATTATATGAGTTTAATCTGAGTCATTATCCTATAGTATAGGAGCATTTAACATTAAACCATAATCAAAGATAACTGAATAAAATGTAAAAACGATTAAAATAAATATAAAAAGACAAGTCTCAACTATTTTAGTTTAAGGAAGAAATTAAATTTCAAAAAGATTATTTTATGACAATGTTTTACTCGGGGATTTAGAACAAAAAATCGTCAGCAGTTATATAGAGCAAATGTTCATAACTATCTTAATCTAATGATAAAATTGTGAAGCCACTTTAAACTCCTCAAACGAAATAGCCCTCCATAACTAATAATAGCAATTTATCCTCAAATCCTTCTGTCGGCAGTCTAAAAGCATCTAAATTTAAGAGAATCACAATTGAGTAATCATTAAATGCCAATTGCTTCTCCCTAAAACGCTCAAAATTTTGATTTAATATATTCTAACATATATCATGCTTCATCATGACTCTAATAAAACTCGTTGTACTTTTTATCTATCTAAACTTTAATATCACGCAAATTTAGATATTAATTCTTCAGTCTTTCGATCTTCTCATTCAATTCTTCTATTTATTTACCATTCTTTTACCGTTAGTTGTTTAATTTATTTGACATTTTAGTCTTTGTATCACATTGCTTTTCAAGCTCAACCAGAGATTTGGATATTTTATTTATCTCTTAATCGTACTGAGATGCTTATTGTTATTCCGCATTAGTTGCTGTCCACTCACAAGTCCTGGGGTCGAAGACTACGATTGGGCAATTTGGAATGTGCAATTTAATAATTTTTTATTTGAATTCTACTTTTTTTGACATCAAAACTATATATTAGCAACTGATCTATGATTTTATTTTTAACCTTTAAATAAATAAATCTGAATGTGCAGTTAAATAATAGATATGGGTACTCAAATTAGCAAGTTAAGCATCTCTTTCAGTATAAACAATTCAAATATTGATATTTGTTTATTACTTATTTTTTGTCGATTAAAATAAGAATTTGGTAATTTCGCAATATTAATACATTGTTTCCTTTTTGGAGGCTCAGGTTGATCTAATTAATAAAAATATTGTCTCATAAATTTAAGGATTTTTACTTGATTTTCAAAGATATTTTCAGTTGATCCATTTTGATTTCTTTTCTTAGAAACTCTAATTTCAAACCCATAAATTTACTTTTTTTTGGTTGTTTTAGGAATTTATCCAAGTAAAATCGATCAGAAAATTTAATTTGAAGTTTTCCACATATTTTGGGAAATTCATATTATTTTTATTAATGGAAAGAACCAAAAAAAAGGTTGAATGGACCTCTGAGGTATTTTATTGTTTTATTCAGGAAATCGACCTGTTGACTCGCCTATATCCGCAGTTCAATTCCAAAAAATGGAAAAGAATTTCTTAAGTTTTTCATGAAAATGGATTCGAACGCAATTAAATCGAATGCAGGGAGAAGTGGATTAACTTCCTGGATCCTTCCATTAACAAGAAGGAATGGGAGGAGTGGGAATTGTAAAAGCTTTATGAAATTCATGACCAGGTGGGAACTCGTTGGTGCGTGGTTCAAAAATATATAGGCAGGTAAACTCTTCTTTTATCTTAGAACTCAGAACAAGATTAAAAACCGCTTCTATGGGACTCTCCGCAACTATATACGTTTTGTCGTCAAGTTTTTTGAACAGTCCAACATCTGCTACAATTATCAAATATCGAAACTTTCCCCCAAATTCCTCAATGACATGTATCGAGGAGAAGGCCGTAAATTAGTTTTTATTTTAGAATTTCGTTTCCTTCATTCTGAAATAAAGACCATCGTTTATGCAATGAGGTTTAAAATTGACAAGAAAGTTCTTGGTAATCAGATAAAGGAAATGAGGGGATTGTATTAAAAATTGAATGAATTGATCTTCAAAGCTTTTGAAGAGATGACGAGAGGGGATGAAAGAAGGGAGGAAAGGGGAAATTAAAACTAGCTAAGTAGTATAAGAGTTGAAGAATCCTCATAGTCGAATCAACAACTTCAACAAGAGCTATAAGTTCAGCCAATAGCCACTGCAACTTCTTTTGGAATGACATATACGCCAAATCAGCCACTCTGCCCCTTGGTAACAGAGTATCCCTTTTAACCCCTCTTCTCTTATCCACAGCAAAATCTTTTTTATTGGTACATGTGATAAATGCTCTATTTTTTTTTGTGTCAAATTTAATCATAAAATTAAAAGTGATATTAATTAAGACGATCTGATTGTTAATTTGATGTGATTTCGTTTATCAATATTCATTCAAGCCTCTGATTAAAAATAACCATCCTTAAATATTTTATTAGATCATATTTATTGTGTTTGGTCTTTAATAAAAAAATAATTTATTGCCCATACGGCACTCAATAGTTTTTTGTCTGACAACATTATAATCCATAAGATGATGATTCATAATATTTTATTAATTTTTTGTTGGGAAATAAAATAGTAAATAAATTTATCATTGAGAATAAAATGAGATTATTGATTTATCAGAACTAAAAAAGTGTGTAAAGTCTAATCAATTTTAAACAATAAAATAGAAAAATAATAAATTGATATTCTTTTTTGATTCTTTCTTTTAACAAAATGTCCAAAATAACTAGCAGAAACCCGTTCACCTCACTTTCAAACTATAGCTTCTTACGTAATCTGAATAAAATATAATCGCCATAATCTAGGATCAAATCATCCTCATACTCCTCAGAAAAAAAATATTTTGATTACAATCAATCGTATTTTCACGACCGCTTCTTAAATTAGCAGAATTATTGCAAGAGATCATCAAGAAAGATTGAGAAAGACGATTATATATAACCAGCAAAATGGGCAATAGATCTCAAATATTTGCCTGCATCAAAAAATGAAGTAGCGGAGGAATACTATAATGTGGATAATTATAAAAGTATCTCTAATGCAAGAACATCTGATTATGGAACTAATAGCAATGATTTTATGAAGAGTTCATCTATGGATATGTTTGACTCTGATTTTTTTCATAATAGGTCAAAGGGTGAATAAATTGAGAAGAAATGCTTTGTAGAAGAGATCCCATCCAAAAGAATATCCTTAACGAAAAAAGATAATTCTCAATTCAGATTCAAGAATCAGATATAAAAGGATACTTAGATGGTATAATAAAATTCCTCAATGGAAGAATCTCAACAAATATCTGAACTTTAAACCACGAATAAGAGCATCTAATAGATTCCATAAACAATATTTCTGGAGAATAAAAAGAAAATATTTCACTTATATCATTATCCTGAGGAAGATGATGAATGATAAATTTTGATTGGTATTCATTAAGATTAAAGCATAAACTAAATATTAAATGAGCAAAATATAAATCATTTTTGTTTTAAAAACTGCTTAACTTTTTTCTCCTTCATTAGATTATCAAATCTGCTGAGCATCTCAATATTTTATCCTTATTTTCTTATATTGTCAGTCATCTCAATCAAATTTTTTATTTTTTTATTTTCCTACCATTCAGATCTATTTGTACTTTTAAAATTCTTTTGCCCATATCTACTGCCTCCCAAAGAATTTATAAATCTTCTGTGCTCATTAATAAGATCTCCTTTTAAATTATTCATTTTTTTAATTGATTTATTTAAAGTCATAATATATTGTATTGAAGAGTGCTTATCTTCAGGGTTTATTGTAATTATTTGACTGCGCGCTTGAGCCACTAATTGCTGCATTTTTTCACTGTATGAAATTGATTTAGACCCTTTTTTAAAACCATCTTTCAATATTGAAAGTTATTGATTGTTTACAGCTTGGGGTGGATGGAGAAAATTATAGTCTTTAATAGATTGAGATTAAGCACTTTCCGCGATAATAGACTTATTCATTCGGCCTTAAAATTTTGAAGCGGAGATACTGTGGTATCGACTCCTAGGTCTAAAATTCATATATTAATATTATTTCTTCTTTTTCTATTGCAGCTTGTTCAATACAACTGAGTATTCATCGTTTTAAATAAATCTCATCTTCTAAAAAACATGCTCAGGAACTGCCTCATATCCAGCAAGAGGTGTACGAATGGTCGTAACACTCTTAGATGGACCTTCCTGAAGTTTATGATTTAAACTCTTTACAAATGAAGTCATTCTTTAAACTTATTCTTTATTATTGGCAATAGTGTCAGCCACAAAATCGTTTTTATTTAACTTAGTTTTGCTTTTAATAGATACCCTTTCACTGTTCAAAATAGGTGTACTCCTTTTTCTTTGTATAAATGTCTATTTTGGCTTAGTTGCATCAAGCCGCTCAAGAAGAGTCTTCTAAAACTGTAGTATTTTCTGTATTATTTTAGTAGTACGAGATGAGCGGCGTATTTACTGTAATATTATTCCGGAAAAAGCTTTTTACAGTCTTATTCAGTTAAATTTGCGATTTCGCGCTCCATTCGTTTGTAAGCTTTCATTAATTTTATTAATTTTGCTAAATCATAAAATCGATAAAATCAATGTAAAACTCGATTTTCTTATTTTGTTGATACTTCTTCTAAACTATTAAATGGTTTAATAATTGTATAGTTATTAACTTTATTATCAAATGAATTAAAAATCTTTACCATCTCACATGCTGATGCAAGAAAAATAAAAATAGTTTAAGAGAAGAGTTCAAATTATTCAGATGTTGAAAAAGTATTCTGATATAAAAAATCGCACCTTCAAGATAGTAACTGAACTTATGAAATTGCTTCAGGAAGAACCTTTTTTTAAACCATTGGCCAATAATTATCGAGTACTTTCTTAGATTTGCCATAAAATTGAATACGAACAATTTAAACCAAACTAAATCATATACAATACGAAGTAGGAGGCAAGTAAATTTTATATTCTGTTGAGTGGAACTGTTCACTTAACAATTCCTTAAATAATAGAACCATCAGAAGATAAAAAAAGATAATAAGTTTATGAAATGTCTGAAAAATAGAAGCTACATTCATTTTTACAAATCAATACGAACCTAATTATTTTATAAACAAAGAAAAATGACAACAAATTGATAATACATTCAAATCAGGTGAAATAAATATAAAAAATTATTAAAATTGTTGAAAAGGGAGAGTGTTTTGGGGAGTTTATGGCATAAGATAGCCTTAGAGTCTCTAAAGCTATCGCTCAATAGTAATGTTAAGTTTTTACTATGGAGAAAAGTATTTATGAATCGTTTTTAAAAATTCAGGTGAAATCATAAAGTCGATCCAGATACACTTTCCTTTCTGGAATTTCTCTTTTTAAAGATATGTCCACTTTCACGATTGAAAGAATCAGCTTACAGCTATCAGAAAATAAAATGAGTTATGGACAAGTTTTATTTCGATAGAGAGAAGACATCAATAATATTTATATTATAAAATAAGGGTAATTTAAGTTAATGAAATAAGTTAATAAATCATCTCAATAAACTGTTGATAAAAAGATAGGTTTAATCCAGTACAAAATTTAATCCAAGCCCAAAAAGGAAATGCCTTTTCGAGTTATTTAATCAGGTTAAATTATCGGAGATAGCGAAACTCTATCCTTCTCTTAAAGATATAGATAAATGTGTATTTGTTGTACTCAATAGGCTCTTGTCCTTTCTATCGATAAAAAAATATTTTTCCAAATTCTAATGGAAGATTAATTAAATTTTTAAAAGGTAAATAAACTGATTAAATAAAAAAATAAAAACAAAGTAAGATCGATTTCATTTTTTATTAAAAAGAATACTCATAATCCCCTAATTAATTCTATCTTAAATGATTAATTCAGTTCTTCACGCAGATAATTCGAGATAAAAAGAAAGAAATTAGCTACTTCATGCAATCGATTGAGTATTTAAGACGTTTACAATGATTAAAAACTTGTTTTTAATGAAATTAATAAAACCATAGAAAAAAATGTAAATCTGAATAGATTTACAATCAATAAAAAGAAATGTATGACGTAAGGAATTTCCCCACAAACTCAGGGAAAAAGGAAAGTAAAAAACATCCCTCATTGTGTAAAGGACATTATTGAATTAGTAAAATAAAAAACTGTTTTTCAAAAAAGGTTTCGAAAAGATAGAAAGAAGTAAAATTAAATATTTAAGTTTGATAAAACTGATGTGCCGTTGTTCATTAAAAGCAGGTATAACAAATTATAAAATGGTATATGAGTATTTAAATATGAATACGATTTCTATTTATTGATATTATTATTTTACTATTTAGTATGAGGTTGTAAAAATAAATAAATAAATATTATTGTCGATCATGGTTGATAATTGTTTAAAAACCCAATTTTTACAAGTTTATTATTTATTAAAAGAATATTCGAGACTATCATTTATTTAAAATTAAATTTTTAAGAATATTTATTAAGATTCATGTGTAAAAGTGTTAACAATTTTAATTATATGTTTTAACCTCTTTAGTTTTTAATATCTTGATTTTAGTTTTGAATAAATTAAAAAAAATTAATATATTAATTTTTAAAATATGTTGAAATCATCAAGTGGCAAGAACAGTTTCAAAATCAATTCGGGATCGAATTTTTTCATTAACAATTTTTGTAAAATGCACAGGACAGAGAAAGCTCAATTAAAGTTCATAAAGAATAGGTGTAAAAATTATCCTTATGAATGATCATTTCACCAAACCTTTCTCAATTAAAAAGAAAACATTAGTCAAGATACTTTAGTGCTACTAAAAATATTCATCTCTTCGTTATCAAGGTTAATCGATAGGAATCAAACGTTATTATTTTTGTCAGTATAAATGAAAATTCTATATGTGTCAAGTACTAATAAATAGCTTTAATATCTATTCTCATAATATAGAAATTTAAATAGTAATTTTTTTGTAAATTCTTATTCTCCTCATGAACAGATTAATAAAAAGTTTTACCATTTTTGAGAATTCTTCTATTTCAATTTTATCAAAGCCGAAAAAAAATATATAATTCAAATATTAATGAAATACAATTATAAAAACTTAAAGAAAATTTTCTCTGAAAACGCAATAAAAGCGTCTTAATAAAAGGTTATATTATTTATTGAAAATAGATTAAGAGTATATTATTAAGCTTATTATTGTAAAATATATAGAAAAAAAAGAAGAAAATATTGAGATCACAAAAAAGTTTAAAACGATCATAATTAAATTCAAAAAAAGTTATAATAATTGATTTCATTCATCATATTTAAAATGTTCATTTTATTTAATGTTTATTTTCAATTCTATTTCATTAATCCATTTAGTTTTGCTTTAATTAAATGTTAAATTTATCATTTTATTTATACTCTCAATACATATAGTAAGAGCTTATATTGGCATTAAGCATATTAAAGGGGTTGTAAGTCTGAATTTATCCAAAAGAAGGCCAGTAATTCTGAGAAGGAATCAAATCGTTTGGCATAGTTATGTTCCAAGGATTGCTGATCATATTTGGATAGTTAGTTGGAACTAATGAAATGGAAGGTGTTGGATCTGCTGCTAAAGAAACTACAGGAAGAGACATTTCCATAGTTTTTTGTAGGGCTACTATCCTGGCTTTCCTATCTTATCTCTTTTCAAAAAATGTTCCTTCTTATTTGAATTTTTTGAGGATAAGTTTTGCTGTTGAAAGTTTTATTCCAAGTTTCAATGAAACAATTGAAATAGGCATTCTTTTATAGTATACAGAATCCACCAATTGTTGTCTCTTGTCTAAGGGTGTTTTTGCGTATATCTTAGGCTTATTTGAGCTTAAAGTTTGATTTTCCATTAAAATTTGTATATAAACTATCATATTTTAAATGGAATTAATCATTAAATTTTAAGTGATTTCTGATGGTTTTTACATTAAAATGATCATAAAGTACAAAAGCAATTATTTTATAAAGCTTTTAGCATAAGCATCCTTATTCATCCTTTTAATTAGGTTGTTATCCTCATTAATCTGAAAATTTACTCTTGATTAATTGCTTCGAATGTAAAATTGAAAAAGAAAAAAACATAACATAAATAATTATCAAAAGAATTGATATATATTCCAATGTTTAGAGTATTTTATGAGGGCAGACCACTTAAATATATGATAAATTTTGTTTGGACTTAATCTTTGAAATTTAGATTTAGAAACTATCTAATGTTTCAAGAGATGAAACAGCTTAAACTCCGAAAATACATGTATTTACATTAAAATTCATTGTTTTTAAATGAACAAAATATCAATAATAGGAGAAAAGCCATCGAAAAACTTTTTATTATTCTTCATCAATGCTATTATGCTACTTAAACTTTTAAAAAAATGTTTAATAACTCACTTTATTTTTCCATCTTCATCAAAAATCAATCAGAAAATTGCTCACTTTGGCTTAAATTTATAATTTTACATCTTTTCAATTTAGATAACATATATTGCTGCCGAATATATTGCAGACCATTTATCTAAATGATGAGTCGATTGAAATAATAAATTAAGAAGAAGTCAGCATTAGACCTTTTATGCTTTAAACTGAAAAAATTGACAATTACAATTGCCTAAATAATTTATCAATAAAATTAATGGTAAAATGATTAACATTGTTGCAATTTTACTTGATAATTAATTTTCAATAAAAATTGAACAATAACAAAGATAACAAAGGGTCTATGATACTTTTAAAATTAAATTGCCAATATATCACCATGACGAAATATTAGATATTTTATTGTATTTTACTTTGTAAAAATATTATCTGCAATGAAAACTTATTAAGATGTCCTTTAAAAACACTGAGACTCGTTATATTGGAATAAATAGTGAAATATAGCAATAGAAAATGCGTCAATTTTATAATGGAACGAATTTGGTATGCTTTACTGTCATTTTAAATTACTGCTCGTGTAATTCATCTAAATTCATTATTTTCTTTTTTAGGTGGCGTTTTTCACTCAATCGCTTATATATAACCATATTGAGCTTGGATATTCTTTCCTAACTTCGAGTTACACGCTGTTCTATACTCAGAAGAGATTGAATAATAAGATTCAATTGTTCGGATATCTTGTCAACCACCTCTTCTACTTATGTAGGTATTTAAATTTCTTCTTACTATTCCTAAACTTCTTATTTTAGGGACTGTTTTTAATTAATCTTTTGGTTAACAATATTCTACTTTTGGTTTATCTTATTGACAGAAGTTCTAAGCTTTGGTGTGCTCTTAATTTTAGAAACCGGTTGAGTATTTGGACCATCGAGTACTTTGATAAACTCTGTTTGATCGGGCTCGAGATTGGTTTTCCATACCATTGCCAAAGAGTCAGATCCTCCAGTAGCAAAATAATCCCCATATTTAGAAAATGTACAGGTATTAGTACTACCATTATGACCATAGAGAGTATACTCCAATTTCCCCTTATTTATTTCCCAGATCTTAATTTTAGAATCAAGTGATGTTGTCATCATATAGTTATTTTTAGGATGAAAATCTACCTTTGTAACTGATTATCCATGTGCATCATAGTTTTGAATCAGTCTTTTACATCTTAGGTCATATAACTTTACCTTCTTGTCTGCTGAACACGATGCTAAACATGTTCCATCTGAATTAAATTTGCAGTCATTAATGGCTCCCAAATGATCATTAAACTGATAAAGGATCTTCTGGGATTATGTATCCCATAAAATAACTGTTCTATCCTCTCCTCCTGAACAAATTAGTCTATTGTCTGGAGAAAAATTTGTCGTTTTAATCCAATTACGATGCCCACTGAGCGTAAAATATAATTTTTGATCTTAAATTCGATGGACTTTAACTGTTTTATCATCAGAACAAGTTAACAGGAGCTTACCATCATAACTGTAATCCAGTGCCCGAATAGGAGCATTATGAGCCTTTATGGTAAATGAGTTTCCCTCCTCATTTTTAGTCCATATCTTAACAGTTTAATCTTTCGATGCACTTGCAAGTTGATTTCCTAAAGGTGAAAACTTCACATCTGTGACTGCGTCCTGTATAATTAAAGTCCATACGCGATGTCCAATATATTTATATACATTTCCTGTTGAGTTGAGATTTGAAACAAATACCATACTGTCATTCGAGCCTGTTGCAATTTGCTTACTATATCTGAAAAGAGATACCACTGAGGATGAAAACTTATAGCATTTATTTCATCTTTGTGTCCTTTGAAGGTTCGAAGAAGTTTAGGCTACTATCTCTCTTTGATCATTAATATTTTAAATTGTTAAACGTTGGAATAACAATTGAAAAAGCATCATTTTATCTTCGAAAATTAATCAAGAAAGCCACAGCTAACATCATATATAAAATCAATATTAATCATTGCAGTTTGCCCTTTATATTAAAGGTAGGTTTAACCCAAACACTCGGCTTGGTGTAGTAGTCTGGCCCTTAATAATTTAGTGGTTTTTAATCAAATTTATTGGAAGATATTCCAAACGGTACTCTCACTTTTATTGTCGTCATTACTAGTCTTTTCACCTTCTTATCAGATGATTCCCTCATAATATCAGGCACATCATCTCCTGGTTAATTGACATTAAAAGAGGAAATTTTGGCCCTATTTTGATTTGAATAATGCTTAAATCTTTCACTTCCACTATTGAAAGGTTTCTATTCAGTAAGAATTAGTTTCTAGTTCATCTTTTTTATTTTTTATTCCATTGTATTATAAGTGTTATTATATTCTATAGGAGAAGGAGAAGGACTAAGATCCTATTATGGTTTAGAATGTTTTAAATTTACAGTTGAGGCTGGCTTCCATGTCATTCCTCGAGGCATTTTTGCGGTTGGTTAGTTTTAGTAGGCTCCTGGGCCTGGATTTGCTTAATCCTCTCTAATTTAAAATACTTTTCTCCTTTCCTTTGGCAAAACATTAGTAACTTGCTTTTTAAGTAAAGCTTTATGGAGCTAATAAGACATCCCCATTGTTGTGCGATAATCTGCTGGGCCAGGATTAGTATTTTTTGTTTAAAAAGTTGATGGTTTATTAACTACTTTACTTATCATTTAATCTCCTTGGATCATTCTTTTAATATTACGGGCAGAATGAACTTTTAGCCTATTGATTTCGTTAAAATATAATCCTGGACCTAAACTATCTTCATTATTCTGCTTTTGAAATCGAGGAACCTTTGAGTTAAAATAGCTTAGAGTACTCAAATTATGACTTAATTTTGTCGTTGTACTTTTTGCTACATTATAAGCTCCTGGGCCAGGGTTCTTCTAGTCTTTAACCTTCTTAGCCTCACCAAATCTATTCGTTCTCGAAACAAAACAAGAAGAAAATGACTTATTTGGCTTTATTTCATTATTATATTATCCTGGACCAGGATTTTTTTAAGTCTATTGCAAAGCATATTTTTCAGCTTTCCACTCCAATATTCCCCTCGCTGTCAAATTAGTTCTTAACTCATATGATCCCGGATGAGGTACCTCTGCTTTTGGAACTTGAACTTTAGTCATTTCATTGTTATCATCTTATTTAAAACCGAGATTATCAACTGGAATAGAAGGTACTGTAGGTTTTCGATTAAGCGGCTTATAGTGAAACCCAAAACTTGAAAATGACTTTGATTTATTTATTCTCGAATCTGTGAGTTAATACTGCCCTGGTCCTGGCTTTTACTCAGGGATGACTAGTGGAGCTCGTTCAGTTGTGGATTTGAATACTGATGATTTTTGATCTTGAGCTTTGATTTTTATGGTTAGATCGTTTATCACGAAGACTTCCTCATATTACTTCTGCGAGTTTTATTATTTCTTTTGTAAAGGTTTGTAACCGATTCGATTTAAAGATTGGGTACTACCAAAAGGAGCACTTCCAAACTTGGTTTTATTGCTTGTAAATTCATTTGTATAGGTGCCTACTATTACATATTACTATACATGGAGAGGGAGTGTCAATCCTCTACAGATTATTTTTCCTCTCAGTTTGCTGAAAAAATGTCATTAAAAATAATTTATTATTACTATAGATAGATAGTAAGTTTACCTCATATCAATTTGTGTATTATTAATACTATAAAACTATGTAAAATATAATAAATCAGTTTGCCTTTAGTTTCTAGCGTAAAGAAATGATACTTTGTGGAATCCTAAAACTAATCTATTTTTTTATGCTCGATGCAATCAATTACGTTTTTTTCTCTTTTATCATATTGCTTGGTTTAATTTTGATAAAACTGCTTTAGTTGTATACATCATGCAAATTTCTTTTGATATTTTTGGATTCCACAGAAGACTTATGCGACTGTAAATAATTTGTATTTTTTTACTCTTGTGTTTTTCTCAACAAAATATTTTTTTGCTCTTGAATGATTTGACTCCACCATTTGATTTTGCTGATGTTGTCAATTCTGGTATAAAGATTAAAGTAGTCTTGAGCAGGTAGATCATACATACTTATGAGGAAATCGTTTATGTTACCGTCGATTGCATATGGAACTGTAAAAGTATATTTATCTGGGAAAAGTTTTAGAAGAAGTTAAGAAAGACGTCGGTGATCGAGAAGAGTGAATTTTATTGTAGCAAAATCAAATTTGTGCAGTATTCCAGCCTTAAATTTATCTAAAAACTATCTGATGTCATATATTGTATGATTGGAGGCAAAATGGTTGTATTAATCTTAACTAATTATATAATTCTTGGCTAATTATTAAACTATATCTAAAAGAGACGCAATACCTATATTCATAATTTAATCTGTATTCTTGCTTCTTTACCTTAGAAATCCTTAAAAACGCTTAGCCTGCTTTGTCTATTTTTTGTTTATTTGAGGAGCATTTAATTATTGAGGAATATTATTTATTAGATGAGATTTTTCGGTATTTTGTAATTTTGATTTAGGCTATTAAAAAGGGATGAGTTGTATTGCAATTTCAAATTCCGCTTTTTACAACTTTGGATGAGTTGATGGTATTTTCATTTTCGATATATTTTTGTTGATTTTATTGATTTCAGTTTTTTGGTTATTTAGTTCATTTTCTCTTTTCACACGATATATCATTCTTCCTCGTTATAAGTATTATTTAATTTACGGATCTTCCTAAACAAATATTTTAAAATTAGCTTCATTTAACTTTACTTTAGGATCAAATTTCTTTGAACCTTTTTTTGCTATTTTTTTCGCATTATTTTATGGTAGAGGGTTTAAGGAAGATTCTTAGCTTTTTTTAATTTCATGTTCGATTTGTACTATACATTAAGATTTTTATTATGTCGGTTCTTTTACATTCAAACAGTCCACTTTTAAATTTACCTTAGCTTTTTCGTTTGTTTTGCACGATTTTTTTGAGGTTTTGCCAGATTTTTTAGGACAAAGTATTGGTATAACCAGCTAAAAATTGGGAATATAATCTTTAGCCTGACTCTCAATACCCGTTTTAATCGTTTTCTAATTTTATTTTTCGTTCGTGTTTTTAAATTATTCACCTGATTGAAGTTATCCTTCATTTATAAACGATGGAACTTATTTTTAATTTGATGCATTGAGTTTTTATTTTTACAAATCTAATGCTACTTCTGTGCATTGGTGGGTTTAGAATTCATTATGAAAGTTACTTAGATCTATTGGAGAGATAATATTTTCTTTAGTGACTTTACTTTATATGGCATGTTCTGTAGCATGATCATCAGTGATAGTGAATGGTTCGACTTGTTTTTGTTTTGTTAAAACTAATGAATGAATGGCATTAGCAAAGCTATTTAATAAGTCTTAACTCAGAATGACTGTCTACATAAGATTGTTTGATAATTTGTCTAAGATTATGCTCGATGAGGTGTTATTTCTACAAAAATCATCTTGACTATATTTATATATCTATCAACAACCATAGAATTAATTACACATTATGACTCAAATACTCTAAGACATCATTAGAAGTTATATTCCACATCTTTCTTAGATTCGCTTAATAATAAATATAATTTGTGCAAGTAAATTTAAAAAATACTATTATCGAGTAGTTATTTATATTAATCTAAAGATATGATAACAACTTTGAATTATAAACAGCTGGCCCTAATACAAATCCTTAGTCAGAAATAATGGAAAATCAATATTTTAGTCGTTCATATTTACTATAAATAGATCCAATTGGATTTATTTTATAAAATAATTGTTTAGATGAATTGTTGCTGTAAAAACGAAGAGCCTCTTGAAGCACAAATTAATGTATCTTCTTATAATCAATCTCCTAAAAATAAACTACCCAAATTTTCTTTTAGAGCAACTGCAGCTGTAACACCATCAATCTTGCATGATTCAAATGCCTCCCAAGTTTCATCGTCATATTCAAGTCAAATCAACCAATAAATTTAAGAACTTTAATACGAATATCAGTTACTGAAAGAAGAGGAGACTGCAATGAGTCAACTATAAATACGTTCACTGGCTCCTCTTGAAGAATAAGTCAAATTTTATGAAAGATAAATTGTTCTTAGAAGTCGAGAAATTAACTAACTAAACGAACTCTTCAAAAGAAGGCTCGAGGAGAAACAACGCGGGCAACATTTTCTCCAAGGTGCTCAAAGATTTCAAATGCAACCGCAACAAATATATATAAGTAGCAATTAAAATATAAAAAGACCAATTCCGTTTAATATGCCTTGATTGCAAATGTATTCCCTATTTCTAAGATGCATTTATG
>Ga0302188_10001217_pt1 | contig 20522 bp, 10 predicted proteins | sample II_Bog_E2_1_FD_198783 | JGI IMG/M metagenome (GOLD analysis project Ga0302188, IMG submission 198783) | Peat permafrost microbial communities from Stordalen Mire near Abisko, Sweden - II_Bog_E2_1 | ecosystem: Environmental > Terrestrial > Soil > Wetlands > Peat | place: Sweden: Abisko...
CCCAACCCCAACCCCAACCCCAACCCCAACCCCAACCCCTAAATTAACCTCAATATTTGAATTATATCTATCAAAATATTTTTGTATCACTACTTGAACAGATTTTTGAAAAACCCAAATTTGTTTAATTCAACAAATAAACATAATAATTAACAGGATATCTATCAGACATAAATCAGGAAGTTTACTAGATATTCGAATGCTAATGAGGCTGTAGTGGTGTTTCTTCTTGAACTTGATTATCTTACTAAAGCTATTCTTATTATGGCTAGGCTTCCGATTAAAGGTGTGTTTAAGTAAAATATTGTCCTAATTATCTTTTTTAATCGGCTGCCTCTTGTTCTGCTTTAACCTTTTCCTTATAATTCTCGTAAACTTCCATAATAACTGCGATAAACACCAAACTCATGCCTATTCCCTGAAGATAATTCACTTGATGCCCAAAATAAACTATATTGACTATTACAGTAAAGCATTTGCGGATAGCAATGATAAAAGCAGGAATGTGTTGCCTGAACGATTTGATCATCCGATAAATTACCAACTGGCCAAAAGCATTCAGAAGAGAGTAGATAATCAAATCTGATCTGAATTATGAATTATTTATGATAAATTCGAAGACATACTTTATTTGTAGTGTTACGACCATGTAGATGAATGCAATTAGGGCAGTATATTTGTTGATGTTATAGTACATATCTATCACTCCAGGTTTATGCTATGATTTTATCTACGCTTGCAAATCTGGCAGAATCCCATCACCCAGCAGAGAAACAAAAAGCAACCCGCTGCTAATAAGAGCTATTGGCTGATCGTTTCCTCCCTCATTAGCCTTGTAGTAATTAAACAATATTATTCCAATTGTTACTATCAACCCAATCCAAATTTTGCTAATCCCTAATTTTAAAGATTTTTCTTTTACTCTAGAACAAAATAAGGCCACCAATATAACGGATAATAAGCTGCAAGATTTTACCATAACAACAGCTGAAAAAGAAGCTGCAATGACGGCTTTGTTATATGTAAGCATGTTAAGATTAATTATTAAGCTGCAGACTATTGATTTCTTTGCTGGGATATATACAGGACTGTCAGATAAATAATACTACTTGCCCTTGAGTAAAAAGAATCCAATGATGGTGCATACTACTTGAGGAAAGAAAGTAAAGATAATGGGTGCATCGAAGTAAGATTCAGTATTATCTATATCGCTAACATATCGATGCTTTAATCTGTATGGCAAATATGGTACATCTTTTAGTGGTAAACTCCCGAGGAAATATAGCAGCCATAGATAAGCAATGTAAATAGGATAAATTATAAAATTTTGCCTATCGTTCCTTCTGCCATTCAACACTATAATATATAGAATATCGATAGTTAAAGTAACTTGTTTATGATCGATCCAATTAAATACGACTATATTTTAGCATTTAAAAAATGATTATTCAATTAAAGTTGTTCTCCTTCTATTAGTTCCTTGCCATTGTTCCAAACATAAATTATATTCTCTCAACTGACTTGACCATTGAAAATCATCTTATCACTTCTTTTCAATTGACTTCTGCTGAAGAAAATGGAAAAAACGAAGTGCATCGATATTCATAAAAAATATTGTAAATATACTCTAAATATTGTTATCAAATAATACTATAAATGTTATATTTTCAAGAACAATGCTACAAGATGATCCGCCTTGCTTCTTTGCTGTATTGCTCAATTTCCTTATAGAATAGTGGTCTCCTGGAAAGATTACGAATTTTATTCATTCCTTATACAATATTTTCGGGAATGTTATTGTATGTGTAATTGTTCAGTATTATAGTCACTCTCTCCGAATAATCTTCAATTTGCTGTTCTTGTACTTTGAATAGATATGACTAAAGCTGATTTTATGTGATATGGTCTCGATAATACTATCTGAACCCACTAATCGTAAAAATGATTTGATGAAATTGAGAATTCATTCTGCTGGGGGGTTCCGGAATATTTAAATGCTGGTATTTCGCCTTATCAACTTTAGTGAGCCTCTTATTATATTTTTCGATGTGTTGAACTTCAGCCTGCGATAAATGAAAGTGATCACTCACATACTTGTCGAGGACTCTCCGAACAATAGTCGTTCTCATTTTGACGCTTTTCATTTTATGAACATCGTTTATCTATAAATACCTCATTTCTCGATACAAATACTTGTAGAGGTGCTTGTAAATTTACGGCTCAGATTTGGTCGAACAGTATCGAGTTGGAGTGTTCATAAAGTCTATCTTAAAAAAATTCATCAGGTTGTTTTTGGTAAAACTGACTACATCGCTTTCTTTTTTAGATTTGCTCTCATTATACTCAATTTTTAATTATTTTTAGCCCAAGCATCCTTTGCCGATCTGCAAAAAAAACTTAATGGCTGCTTATCTTTCCTGCTATGATTTTACTAATGATATGATCTCCTTTTTGCATATATCATTTTTATCAATTGAAGCTGAATCTAAGATTAGAGGAGTAGTGTGCGATTAAGAGAATTCATTATTTTTAGATTTGACCTTTTCATAATTATTTTGTTTAACAGGAACATGCATTTCAAATAATTTCAATAGAAAGTACTCTCTTTTCGAGTTATTAAATAATTAAAAGCACATAAAAACGAGAAAATAATCAACTTTTTATGCATTAAATATTCTCATCTCAATAATAATTAATTATGACCAATTATTTTAATTATTGTACTAACAATCAATCAGCTATCATTTCCTACTATTTATAATCCATCTGCTACTATTTTCTAATCCAATTATTTTTCAACTTCTATTTTCACTGGTAAATCAATTTAATCCGCAAATAATTTGTCCATTTTCAACAAGGTCTCCTCTTACTTTATCTTTACTGCATCCACCAATAAATGAGTACCATTCATTTCAGAGGGAGTATGCGAGAGTAATTATAAAATTACAATTTAATTATCCTATTTTTTAAGCCAAACTCCTGGACAATACAATCTTAACTGAGGTCCTCTCTCCCAATATCTGCCCAGATTTCGACCATTGACCCAAACATATCCTTTTTTGTAGTTGGACATATCAAGATATGTATCTCCTATTTATTTAAGATTTAAAGTGGCTTTAAAAATAGCTGGAAATTTTGTTTATTTTTTACTGATTTTATCCATTGTCAAAATATTTTCGTTAATTGGTCTTCGGTAAAGATTCCACCGAAACTATTGGCTGCTATTCATAGTAAAGCAGCTTAACATTCCTTTTTTATCTTCTTCTTGATTTCTTCCATAATTGTTATGACCCATCGCTTCCACTATAATTAATAACTGACAAGATTTCTTGCTACAACTAATGCCAAACTCGAAAGTGGAAGTGACAATTCTGCTGAAATTTGCTATAAACTCACCATCAAGCATAACTATTGCAAAATCATGAATTTATGCAGTGAAGAGATACATTGATTAGTTCAAGAAAGTTTCATAAATCACCATCCCCTGGTTGTACATTTAGATTTTTTAATGTTAGAAGAAATATAGTTACTTAGTTGCTCTTAAAAATGGTTCGCCTTTATGTTAAAGTAAGGAACCTACTAGTTATGGCGTAAAGGTCGCAATTTGAATTGTTTTTATTGGATCAGGAACATCTATTGAAGGGTCTCTTATGTATTTGGACATCAGAGTTAGCATGAGATCAAATTTTTCAGTTGTTTTTCCTTGTTCAGTAATAACTGCATCATAGTCATAAGATGTAATCATTGGCTCATAGTCGAGATTATGGATTCCCGCATTGGCTCCTGCAGTTAAACCAAAGTTGGTTCCTCCGTAGGCCATATACAAAGAAAACTGTTTCTTTGTGGTAATAAGAAATGACATTTGTTGTTTAAATTTAGCAAAAGTTGTACCTCCCCATCTTCTCTCACCCCAATGAGTCATCCATCCAGAGTATATTTCTCCTCCGAAGACTAATGCATTTTCGTCAATACTTTTTGAGAGTTTAATTAACTGAAAATCACTTTCATGGTTTCCTCCACTCAACCCAATAGCGGCTCCTTTCCAATAATTAAATTCAACAAAGGGAGATGAATCTTAGATATAGAACTGACTCTTTATTTAGAGTTATTCCCACATTTTGACCAGCGCTAAGGTATAATCTATATCACGTTTCAATGATCCAAGCTAATTTTATATTTGAATCAAATGAATCGGTCCTCCATTTGTGAGTAGATACGGTTTTATCAGAGGAGCCAAAGATTTGAAAAAGGTATTTACTTAATTTAAGAATAACTGGTCGAATGATCGTATCTTAAGATCTTTAATCCCCAATAATCGAGCAGGCATTCCACCAAAATCCCATTCCCCACATATATATGGGCCAGGTCTCAGCAACACTTTCATGGAATGTTTCTTGGCCAATTCCAAAAAGCGAGTGATATTTTTATTTTCAGTTTAATAATCAAATTTATACTGCTCGATTTAGTGATAATTCCACATAACATAAACGCTTAAAGTATTTAATCCCATCGATTTAATCATGAGAATTCGATGCTACCAATACTAAACTGGAATACGACTGAAGTGAATTTAGCCTGCATATATTTTGGAATTAAATTCAGTTTAGTTTAATTTTGCAATCTTTATTTCTTCTTCAGGTATAGATGCGATGGATCGTTTGTAGCTAGTTTGATCGGCAATAGGATTAAGCATGTTTATGCTCTGTTTCACTTAAACTTAATTGGACTTTCCTTAACTGATCTATCGTATCTTTTTGTTATTGCTATTTACAATATTAGATGATTTTTAAGGAATTTATTGGTTTAGTTCCTTCTGCAATTTGTAGATTTCTTATTTAAGTTTCTGAAGTTTATCTTTTGGCTTTAATTAAGATTCAAGTTCCTCCTAACTATTCTATTTGTTTGATTCCTTTTTTTGGCCAATCTGAGCTGAGATAAGCTCGAAATTTGTCTTGGTTTGAATCGGTGTTGGATTGGCATTAAACAAAAATTCAGAACCAACACGGGGATGAAAGCTCTTCTCTTCCTGGTTCAGATACCAAAAAAATATTATCAATACACTGAGAACAAATAGAGTCACTACTTTCTATCTGAATGTATTTAAAGGAATAAAATTGTTACCCCTCGATATTTAAGAAGGTTGATTAAGGCTATGCTCCTACTCTTCGAACAGATCTGACTCTGAACTCATTGTAAAGAGGATTTCTAATATTATTATAATAGAACTGACTTATCAACATATGGTAATTATCTGAAATTAGAATTTACAATCTATTTTATGCTTTTCAGCTTGGAGTTACGATATTTTTAATACTATAAAATATGACCTTATTTTACGGTCTGTTTAAAAAAAAACGGTTACGCCAATATTATCCAAAGCTACAGTGGTCAAATCATAAATAAATATCAGTTCAGTTGAGTAACTTTAGCAATGTTGATTGTTTCATTGTCTTGTCGCAACATGTCGCCTATAATCCCAATAAAATAGCTGATCCCTACCAATTGATATCTGAATGTCCGAACTGACATCTGATTCCATATGAGCAGCATCCATTCTTCCAAAATCCATTGCATTTCCTGCTTTTGGACGTAATGTAGACGACTTCTCGTACAAGTTAATGCCTACCATGTGCGAATCTGCATTTCCTGTCATAAGGACATGATCCTAACTCCGAGAAAGTTTTGCATAATTAGGTTTTATGCTTAGCAGGATTAGTTTTGAAATAGGCAAACTCATCATCTTTATCGGAGTTACTGTCTTCTTCAGTTGATCGTCTCGATTGAGATTCATTTTTTTTCATTTTTGAAATTGCTAACATATGAATTTCAAATTATATTCATTTCCGATATGCAATGTTTAAATTAACTCTTTCCATCATAAATGACTAACACTTATTTTTAGTGATCTAGTAATCGATTTTAAGAATTTTATTGTCCGAAATTGCATGTGATATAAACAAAAGCTTGCTTTTGCGATTTGATAGGGAGACATACTAAAATATAGTAATATACCATAATCAAATAATCATTTTTTCAACGCTAATTCTAAATTATTCACTTGCCTATTCATCATCCGTAGATAGGGAGTCCTTTTAGACTGAGATTTATTTTTGACCATCAAATTAAACTGTATTCCAAATCTAATCTCCAAATAATTTCCAACCAATTTAACTTCTATTCGCAAATTTAGAATTTTGAGTTGATTTTGTAGCTTTCCCGTCTCTATACTTCTTTAATAGAGAAGAAACACTTGGAAGATGGTCGCTTTCTTCATCCTTGATCTCTGGCTAACTACTATACGCCTTTTCTCCTTATGGGTAACAATCTCTAGGTTTTTGCTTGATAAGTGATAAAGGCATGGTATCATGCAGTTGTTGAAACTGTGAAGCTTGATATTGATAAAACTGATTGTAGTAGAAGTAATCAGCATATATCATCTGATGATTTTATTCACGTGATTGTACCTTACATCGATTGCACATCTTTCTAAAGGAAAAATTAAGATTATTGCAATTGATGCAAACCCAATCCTGTCCATTTGGATCACTAAACATTGGCTCAGATTCATAGAGCTCGTTTAAGGATAACTTACGTCCTTGAAGCATTTTCTATTCGATATTTTGAATTTATTAGAAGAATAAAGATTAATTAATTGATAATATGTTCGAAAAAGTAATTAGGATAATGTGAAGAAATTTTCTCCAATAACACAGATAAATAAATTTAGAACACTATGTATGAAACAATTCAAGAATTTAGTTTTCTTCCTGGACGCCATCATAACATTAATTTATTTTGCATGAGACCGTATTTATGTGATAGTATGTATGTTCATAGAATATTTTTTTCCCATAAAATTAAATTTATAGGTACAATTATGAATTTAGGACTGAAGTAGTGAAATATAATTATTTTAATTCTTTAATTATAATCGGCTCTCGGATTCATGAATAGGATGACTAATAATTCTCATATATTGAGATATTATATTCACTAGTCTTGAACTGTTTTCTTTCCTTTTCTTTATTTTCACCATTCAGCTAATCAAATAACTTAAATACAAAGCAAATTGAACATTAAAATATCAGTTTATAAATATTTAAACCAAAACTATCTCATAAACATATTGGTATCTAAGCTCTATATCTTTTATTTTTCATTTTCAGATTTATAAAGGAACATTTATATTATATCTCAACTCAAAAAAGCTAACATGTCTGAGGATTATAAAGGAATTATTGAATAGAACAGTGATGAGGCTAAGTAATTCAATAAGGATGTCGTTTTCCCCGAAGAACCTCATTCCCATTAACCAGAACAGCTTCAAGCTTAGAAGTAGCATACAGAAGATATCCATTAAATTTCCGAACAAAATACAGAAACAACTCATCATAAAGATCATAAAGTAAAATTTGATCCCTATAAGAAAAGTTACCATGATTATATTAAATCTGACTTGGAAGCAAGGGGAAATGAAAAAAATAAGCAAGCTTCAACTGAACACGCAGAAATATCGAAAGAGCATATTGCCACTTAACTTATTGATGATCATCCAAATTCTCTTATTGGAAATGAGAAAACTATAAAAAATGAAAACTCTCACATGGAAGATAATGAAGATTAATTAAAGAGAGCTGAATATAATAGGGAAGAAACAGTTAATACTTTTATTATACCGAAAATTTAAGTAGAAGAGCCACAATAGAAATTAGTTGAAAAGGAAGAATAAAAGCTACCCTTGTAAGTGACAATTTCACATAACTAAAATATCCCATCAGATTCACATCAATAAAACTTGGATAAAATCGATGACATTGAATAAACAAAACCAATTTAAAAAGAAACAGTAGGGGACTATAAGTAAACACAACCAGAGTAAATTAATTTAATTAATAAGAATGTAGTTGTAACTCTTAGTAATGATCATGAGTAAAAGATTATTCATTAAGAATAGCCTAAACTTTAATTACCTCTTGAAGAAGAAAAAATACTTTAACCTCATTAATAATAAAGGCCCAAACACTAATATCATGAATAATATGCAGAAAAAAAATAACCGCTTGATTCACAAGAAGTTTTATTAAATAAGTCACCTGCATCTCATCCATTGGCATTGACAAATCACTGTGGAGCTTCAGAGCATGTGGAAAAGAAGATATAAATTCCAGAAGAACCAATTTGTTGTAAAAATAAAGATCCTAATTAAATGGCTGGACAAATTGTAAATTAAAAAGAAGTTACAGTCGAAAAACCTGACGAAGGGCATAAATTAAGCATCGATTCATCAAAATAAAAACCAAGACAATAGCAGAAAAATGACGGAAATCCATCCACTTGCAATGCATGCGAAGTTATGTGATTTTTATGAAAAAATCTAATCTTAATTCTCAAGCAATAATCCGTGATAGCGGAGATGTTATATCTATCTAATTTTCAAGCAAGTCATTATCCAAAATAATAAAGTGCTTGATATTAAATATCTTGTTTAAATCAAAAACTGTTCTCTAAGATAAATAATATTGATAAAAAAAATATAAATGAGATGAAAAACTTTAAGAGTTGGTGAAGTCCGTATAGCTCAATGGTAGAGCAGCGCCCTCCTAAGGCGAAGGTTGTGGGTTCGATTCCCATTACGGATGTTTTTATTTCTGTTTTGCTTATATATTGTAAAATTGGTGATAAGATCTATTAACGATTTGAATTATGAAATGCTCAAGACCTTATTTACATTTTTAAATCTATTACCGCTAATAAAATATATAACTCTTACACAAATTTATGTATCGATATAAGACACTTTTTATTTTATGAATAATCAAAACTCCAACAATCATATCTCATCGATCTACTTTAAAAATAGTAATAGCACAGGACCTGCATAAATTGCGACACGACCCAGCGATGTTAGTTACGGCAAACACAAATAGGAATAGTAATTCGATTTACTTATCCATGCAAAAAATCATGCTTACGAGCCCTCAGTTAAAGAATAACTACAAAATAATAAGAGCAATAATTTCTCTTAGATAATTAGTTTATATGGCAAATAGATCAAGATTGACTACTACAATATATAGTCATTAAGGCATACTATAGAAGAAATATAAATGCAAATAGATTTAAATCCTTTAACGAAGGCTTCCATTTGTCTGCTAATTGTGCAAAAAAGTAGTGAAATAAACCCTCAAATCTGTCAGTTACTTAATATTACCTTAAGTAAATATGAAAAGATAATGGAATCTCATTTTTTCAAATGATATTTATGGATAATTTAAGGTAAATAGTGAAACAAAGTATTTTTAAATAATTTAAAATTATTGTTTGCTAATAAAAGTCATATTAATGTTATTTATTTGCTATTATGATGCCATTTTAAGACGACGAAAAAGGTCTCTTTACATTCTATAAATAGCAAGCAGATTTAGAGGAATAGTTACAACGCCCCAACAATCTAGGCAAAAAATCAGCACAACAGTAACAACACCATAAACTTCGAATTATTAATTTCTCAACGTCACTAAATCAAAGTTTAATGCCGTCTCCAACAAAAATAAAATCTCAATAATCCCCGAAGTAAAAAAGTAGGTAAAAAATAGAAAAGAACAATTAAGAATAAGAGGTCAATTATGAGTTCAGTCATCGATTAAAATTACTTTTGTAAAAGCACAAGGACATTACAAAAATAAATAAACATGCTTCAGTGGCTCTAAAGCCATAGAATAAGCATTTAGATTTTTCCTCAGTAAAAGGCTCACATTCAACGGCAATGGATAGATAAAAATAATATAATAATGTGAGTCAGAATCTATCAACAAAAAGAGATAAATTGAAGGAATATTGCATTTTTGTTGATAAAAAAATACACCTAAACAAGGGAAATCCATTGCAAAAAAAAGTGCTTTCTCCAACCAGTTTTGATGTTCAACTCGAAGAACATAACAGTGAAAATAGTAAACAGGGTAAATAGGCACTTAAAAATGTTGTTGCTAGTCGATATCACTAGCTTAAGTATGGTCAGAGTAGGAGTAATAGCCGAGAAAAAGAATATATGAAAGTTTAAATGTAAAATCAGATAAAGAGATAGATTCTGCCAAAAATATCCAAGTCTTAGACATTTAAAAAGTATGACAAAATCAATGGACTCAAATAATAGTACTTATTTAATAAAAGAAAAAATAATACTAATTTTTTTGAAGATTAAAGCCAGATTGAAATAAATAGTGATAATCTTAAACACACAAAAAATGCTTCCTTGATGTTCAGTCAAAAGAGAGGAAATCTCTCTTATTTGCCGCCTATGCAAAGAAAAGCAACCTAAAATTCAATATATCCACTTTTCATTGAAAATAGATAACTGGTAAAGGCACAGAGTATTGAAGAAAGTGATCGAGAAAAGATTTTATTGATGATTGTAAAAAAGATGAAATTCACTTGAATCCTTAGATCTGAATTTCATTTGATAATGAATGATAGTATTACATTAGATTATCGTTATTTTTAAATGATTAAAAACAATAACAGGCGACGTCCTGGAACCATAAATACGACTTCAGCCAATAAACAACCTTAGCAAATTTGTGATTAAAATTAACTCAACATCATTTCTGGAACTTTTAGCAATAGTGTTAATTCGAACTGGTAATCAAGCAAAATAACGAAGTAAACGCTCACAAGAGAAAACTGGCAAAAAAAATATGGGACCAGAAAAAAATAGATGAAGGGGGAATAGTTATTCAATTTAGACCTCTAAAATCATAACCTGCGCAATCTTGAAATCGATATTGATAAGCATTTAAAGTTGCATCAAATCTGTAAACTAAATCTGGCTCATAACCAAATTGAAACTCTCCCTCCTCACATATTTAATCTTCTCCAAAATATGACTGAACTCTGCTTGAATAATAATCACATCTAAAAAATTTCATTTCCGTATTTCAAGCAAAATAAACTTGAAAAGATTGATATTTCAAGCAATGAGATTGTAAGTCTAAATTTATAGCATATTTAATCTCTAATCTTTCTTGAATGTAGTTCAAATCAATTATCTTTTTTGACATTGCCTGAAAGCCTAACAACTCTGCATTGCAGTAGAAATAAACTATCAAATATTTATTTTATGGAGAATTGCAGAAATTTATAGGAGATCACAATGTCATATAATTTGCTTTACGACTTAAAGTTTAATTTCAAACCCTATATCATATCAAAAGGAGAACCTAATGATTTAAACGAAATTAGAGAAATTAGATACAAATATTTAAAATATTTGGATTGTTCTTTTAACAGAATTCAATACTTCGAGGGAATGGTCAATGTTATAAACATTAGATCTTTACTGATGAATGATAATCAGCTTTCAATCACTCGGCAAATGATTAACTAATTCCTTGTTCTTCAAAATATTGAAACACTGGATATTCAGAACAATCCCCTAGAATAAGCAGGTTTTCCCACAGTGTAAATATATTCTATGTTGAGCTCTAAGCTCCAGTCTTTAATTCGTTTAAATGGTTAAAACATTGATAATTATATCGAAGATAACGAGCGCGAATCAGACATGTTTAATTCAGCAAAAAAAAGTTGTTTCAGCGTTATGGAAGAACCATATCAGTTATTTATGGAATTTTCTTAGAAAAAAGATAAAGAACTGAAAACTTTTAGAAATTTATAATGGAATTTTACCCTTGGAGACTGCTAGAATTAAAATAAAGAATAACAGAAAATAAACGATTTATCTGCAATTTCAGAAGTGCTTCACGCGGATACTTGCGAAACCCTTGTTGAAAAACAAAGATAAAATGATAAAGCTAATATTCGTTTAAAAAATACTTTTTAAGGAGTAGAAAATCTTATAGCATAACCAAAAGATGTAAAGATAACTATTGTAAAATCTTCCTCTTCTTTAAGCCTCCCTCATCATATATTTTATCAACCTTTTCTAAAAGCTTTGCTATCTATGTCTTATGTGCCTGCTCAACCATTACTGCATAAATCAACAAAGATTTCTGCTCGCAGACTGGATGAAGAGGATGAAGACTATGGATTAATATAAAAAATGTTTGCAAATCGAGGAGGGATAGTTTATATAAAGAAGATATCGAAGTGGAATTTACAATAATCTAATGAATAGATATTTAACCGCCATTGTGACCAGGCAAAGTAAATATTAATGGGTTTCTTGATGAGTGAAATGAGTGAAAAAGAGTTTAAATAGCTTTGCAAATCGAATAGCCTTATTAAAAGGCAACAAAAGGATATAATTGGAATGCAACCTAACGTATTCTCTTGCTATCACACGATAGTAAGGCACAGCATTTCTTATAAATCCGAAGAGTATCAATGCTCCTATTTGATTGAAAGTGCTCATTTATGATTAATTTAATATGCAATACATAATGAAAGACTCTTAATATTTTCAGCAATTTAATTTAATTTTGATTCATGAGACTATTTAATCAATAAATTTATATTGTAAGGCAACTTTGATAATGACTTTTCGGTAAATGATCTAAAATTAAATAGAATCAAATGAGCAGTTTGACGATGCAAACAATTAGTCCAGCTATCAGCAAGAATAAGGCAATGAAAAGGCAACACCTGCTTTTTTTGAACTGTATCATATATACAATACCTTTTTAATGATAATTTTTAAGCTATCGTTATCTTTTTCAAGCCTTTCGCTGACTTTGGTTATTTTTTGATCAGCCTTTTTTGTCTTTTCATTTATTATATCTTGATGTTCCCCTATTTGCTTTACTTTTCCTTTTATTCCCTTAACACCAGTTATTATATCATCCACCATCACGTCAAGCTATTGATCCTTCTGCTTCCATTTTTTCATCTGCGTAATTTATTCATCATTAGGCTACGATAACTGACCATCTGATCGAACATCGTGATTCTTTATGTTATTCTCGTCAATTTAATGAAGTACTAAGTTGCCAAAGATATACATTTAGCCTTCATATCAGTTAGAGTAGTTGTTTTGTGTGTGGTTTTGGGAGCATCGCCATTCTCCCTTTCTTCTAAATCTTTTAAAAGCAGCTCGCAATTCTCCACAATTTTAAGTTTTCTTTGAAGTATTTCTGGAGTATCTTTCTGAATGGTTAAAAAATTACTTTCTTCTTGGTTAACCGTCTGTGCTATTCTTGAAGTTTTCCAACAAGTTCCTTCATTGTGTTCAATCCTTCTCTTATTTCATAACCAATATTAGGATTATTTTTGTTAATTCCATCTCTTTATTTAATATCCTGGGCCTTCTCAACCTAATGTCGTTTGGCCAAAAATTCCTATTGAAGGAAATCAAACTCAGAATTAGCCAAAGATCTTTCTACATTTATTAACGAATACTTGATTGTGAACCTCCAATTTGCTAACTCCACTCTTTTAGTTTCAGAACCATGAATCTAATTTCGACTTGGTTACTACTCATCTTTATAATTTGATTTATAATGTCAAAATAAGTCATATTGATTTCATCCAACTTCAATAAAAATTAAATACTATGCTCAAACATATAAATTTTAGAAAAATACATCTACTAACTGCTTTTAGTTTGGAATTTATGAGGATAAAAGGAAAGGTATAAAGTAGATTGACAATCAGTTCAAATCGCATTAAGGGATGAGTGCAAACTGCTCTCGAGGAGATGGCAATTGCCAAGTCCAAGTTCAACATATAGCTCATGATGTTTTAATTTTATATGCTGATGAAGTGATCCTTCTGATCCATAAGATCGTTGACAGGTCTACTCAGGACATCGGTAGTGTTTTTATATTTAATTGGCGGTCCTTCTATATCTTTTTTTTCTGTCATCTTCCGTCCTTTCACCTTGCTGTATTTCTGATCCTTTCTTCTCTAGCTTTGTAAAGCGAGTTGTCAGATCATTCCTTTCATTGAAGAGTTCCCTCATCTGTGTGAGGAGAACAGTGTTGGCTAGAAACAATCTGCAGTACTAATGGTAGTAGCTGAAGTTTGCATCCTTTTATTCGTTATTCATGCAGAGTATTACGTTAAATGTGGTATTATTAATGATATAGAATAAATCGAATTATAAATAGATTGTCATAGGAGATTAAATAGTTTCTCCAAAACTTCGTTTCACTAAAAAAAATAAAGCGATGGCAAGTTGCGAAAAAATATTTTATTAAAATTTTATAACAAGGACTCGGTTGATGTTGAGCTTATTGATGCATTTCATAGTGTTTAAAAACCAAATAGGATCAATTATCCATTATAAAGGATATATAGTGACCTTACAAGAGGAGTAATAAATCAATGATTCACATCAACTAGCTAAATAGTGATTTCATTTTTTATTTCATTCGAAGCAACTTCAAATTCGTTTTATATCTTTTTATAAAGAGCGTCAGTTTAATAAATTACTAATCCAATATTTGTAGTTGCTATTAAGATGATCAAATCCTTCATTATTCCAAGTTGTACAGCCCATATTGCTGACTGATCAGGGATTGTCAAATTTATCTACTAAATATTATTAATGCTGAATACACATCAAAACATGCCACGCCAATCAATGCACAAGTATAAGAGAAATATTCAAGTTTTGTAATCATAGAAGGATGCATGAGCATGCTGTAGTTAAATGTACGAAGAAAATAATTAATTATTGTCATTTTCATAGTTGCTGAAGATAAAAGGTAAGAAGTAAAAGCACTAAATTGAAAATATTATTCAAAAGATGTCGAAGAATATTGCAGGTTGTAAGAGCAAAGAGCAATAAAGAAAGTTAAAAAGTATGCTGGTAGGAAAATTAATTGCTCAACAATCAGAATTTTTAACCAAGCCGAGTGTTGAGTCATTCGATATATTTTAAGAATTATTGTAAGGCTCAGCAATCCAAGTTAAATAGGATATCTGTTTTCCTTCATGAATACTCTTACAAAAGAAGAGGAAACAGCAAAGCAGGCAATCTGAATTACTTGAGTCATCATTAGTTTATCTGGTATTTTTGGTCTCCATATTGCTTTTATTGTAGTCTTTCTTATATAGAAATATTTAAATATCCTTTTATTAATTATTTATGCATAGTATTACGCTCTGTATTATTAATGATATAAAATAAATTAAAGAAACAATCATATATACTATGCTGATATTTATATTTTATACTGCTAATCTTTGAATGACTATCAAAAATATATTCTAATAATTATCTACGAAAAAACAGATGTGAGTATGGGAATGATTTAACTGTAAAATTAAAAGCAGAGCTTACAAACCGCGCAAATTACTATATAATTAATATTACCGTAATGTTCTATAATAATTTATTATGCTTTTTAAGATCGTACTCAAGAATCAAATTCGTATTTTTGATTGCAAGGATACTCCCACTCTCAACTCAATCTACTAATTCATAAATAAAACATTTCCCAAACTTAAGGACATTTGTCTTTGCTACTGTGATGAAGATGGAGATCAAATTGTTCTAGAAAGTGACATTGATCTCAGTGTTTATCTCTAGGTTTGTGGCACAAAGCCCAAAATTTACATCAGATCCTTAAAAGAAGGGAATTCAATTCTAGATAACTCATTAGAAGTGAATGCTGAAAACGTTAAAAAATAAGAAAGTATCAATCCAAATGTTGAATTTTAATAAAAACTAAAAGCAAGGTAGGAACCAAAGGAAGATGAAATAAAAAAGTTAAATAACAGTGAAAATATCAAGGAATAAATCAATTAAGAAAAAATATAAAAGCATGAAGAGGTTCATGAGGCTCAATGTGATAAATGTGGAGCTTATCCTATAGTTGGTATTAGGTATAAATGTGGTGTTTGCCTTGATTTTGATGAATGTGAAAAATGTTAAGAAGCAATTGGTCACAATCATCCTCTCATTAAAATTCGATATGTTTGTCAAACTCCCTTGAAAATCAATTTTTAATTTCCTAAATCTGATAATAAAAGCAGGCTTGTCTTGGATTCCTCCAAATCTGAAACAATCAAATATGAAAGTGAAGAATAAAAATCGCAGTTGATCATCAGCTATTTGTAAAACTTATTGGGAGATTAATAATCAGGATTGTATCACAAATTTTCGAGGGTGTCAAAATCCCTTACTTTTGAAGAGCTTTTTTCGGAATATTTGACTTGGTTGTAAGGAAACGAAAGTAGAGTTCCAAGGATCATAAAATGGCTGAAAGAATTATTGCCCAACTTGAAGTGTAGATTAAAAGGCCTTTGATTGAATCCATTCATTCATTATAATGCATTGTTTATTAAATAATAAGAATTAAGATATTAGTATATTTTATTATGAGCCTTTTAATATTTATTATATTAACTGATCGAAGCGCATTGAATATATGTACCTTATTTCCTTAAAATTAGCTTTCCTTTTTTAGTTTATTTCCTTGAAGGAAAGTTTTGTTTATTTTTAATTTAATTTTGATTAATTCAAAGAATTAAGAAAACTCTCTTCAATATTACTCTCTTTAAAATCATATTAGAAATATAAATGCAATCAATATAGTTGAGCACTGCCGTTCTGGAAAAATTAAAGCCGGCAAAGATAATAAAGTAGCACAGTAAGGACATTGTGGGTTTGGACTTCTCCGACGATGGATAAATTCTATATGTCGCTGATTCGCAAACTCTGAACGTATTTTTGACAAGCAGTGCGCAATGCTATCGTAAATTATTTATGAAGATGCATGAAATTGAACAACTATCTCACACTCACAATAACAGCGCAGTGTTGGTGGCAACCAAAAAAAATCACCTGATCCTGTATTGGTCTATCCATGAAAATCGGGTTATTAAATGTTTTAAAGGACATACCGATACAATCTCTAATCTTATCATGAACCCCAAAGATGACACTTTCCTAACCACCAGCAATGATAATACCATGCGTATCTGGAACTTGAATTCGAAAAATCAGGGTAAAAAATCAGATATGTAGAGTGTGATTATAAATTAAATGTATAGGCAGAGAGCATGTCGGCATTTCCTGTTGCCAGCTTTGATCCTACTGGGGTTGTATTTGCAGTAGCATGGTCTGAACAGCAAAAGGATAAACAGGTCGTAAGAATCTGCCTCTATGGAGTTTAAGGATGTGAAACTGGTCCTTTCGCGGACTGGCGCAAGGACTACAATGAAATAAAGGTTATGAAATTTAGCAACAGCGGCGATTATCTTTTGTTAGCAACATCTGATAATAGCATTGTGCTGCTCGATGCTTTTTAAGGAAATGAAGTATGCAAATTCACCAATTTTCTTAATGAATCATCTATTATCGACTGTAGCTTTACTCCTGACTCTAAATTCATCATTTCAGGCAGTGAAAATGGTCTTGTACATGTCTGGAGTGTCGAGGGCAAAGAAGTGGCAAAGTTAGCCTCACATGTCGAGAAGGTCAGCTATGTTAAGTTTTCACCCACCCGCTGTCTTCTTGCAAGTGCGGGTCGTAATGTGACACTTTGGCTGCCTGAACTAAAGTGATTTGTCCAATCGAAATATTGTCTTATTATTTGAATATCAAAGAATGTTATCAAATTGTTTTAACAAATTTCGGATATTTTTGTAAGTGAAGAAGAGATTTATTATTATTAGGATGATTGTCTTTTTCTAAAAATATTTTTAAAATAATGCTCTACTCTGGCAGACTTATTAATACTTCTAATATTTTAAAAACCAATCAAATATTGGAAGATTCCCAATTTGTTGATTCATTTATCATGCTACACTGTTTTATAATAATTTAATACATGCAATTAGTTTATAGATCTATTAGGAGATTTGGACTTGACTTCAGTCATCTAGGCTCACCTGTTATCAAAACAGGAGTTAAAAATTTTACCATTTAATCAAATCCCCTCATTGAGGGATATCTTACAAAAAATGCCAACTCGCAAACTAAAATGCACACAGTTGTTATGATTCACGAGTGGTGGGGATTCAACTAGAGCATCATAAAGACTGCAGAAATATTCAGTAATAAAAACATACGAGTGTTTATACCAGATCTCTATAGAAACGAAGCAGCCAATTCAGCAGAAGTATCTCTTTATCGCTAATCAGGAAGCAGGGCACAAATTGGCAAATCTTAACTGGCCAAAAGCCCTTGAGGATATTACTGCAGTGAAGAATCATTTTGAAAAGGATAGTCAAAGTGTTAGCATTGTTGGATTTTGCATGGGAGGAGCCTTGGCTTTTGCTGCACTTGCCTCTATCAAGGGGTGGAAAGCTGGAGGAGTCTTCTATGGGATCCCTGACTTAAATATTTTTAGGCTGGATAAGATAACTGCAAATGTTTTAGCTCATTTTGGAGCAGAAGATCCACTTCAAGGCTTTTCAGACAAAGAGTCCGCTCTTAGACTGAAGGCAGACTGCGAGCGCGAAAAATATCCAATTGAAGTTAAGTAATTATCCCTTAATTTGAGAATATACGAGGGAGCTAATCATGCTTTTTGTAATCAAGATTGTCAATATTTTAACAGTGCCTGCCGAGATACTGCTTTCAGCATTACTAAATAATTGATAGAGCATTGATTGTGATAAAAGTAAAGAATACTAATGCAACATATATTCAAAATAGAAAGTACTTGATAGAACCAGGTCTTTTGGATAGTAATAATTATTTTGAAAAATTAATAAAATATATTGTATATTTAATTCGCCACAAATGAGAATTTGGCTAAACCAACTCGACGGCACCAGCTCCCAACTCACCTTGCCTACTGATTACACTTTCCAACAGTTTCTCTTAGAGTTCAATCTAGGTTAATCTCGTCTGGTCTGTCAAGGTAGCAATCTCAGCGAGTCCACTTTTTCCCTATTGAATGAAAATGCCAACATCTATGTAACAGGAGATTTAGATGGAGGTAAAAAGAAAAAGAAGAAGAAAGTGTTTACCACCAAAAAGAAGAACAAACACATACATAAACGAGTTAAATTGGCTGTTTATTCCCTATACTCTGTCGACGGAAAGGGAGCAGTCACTCAACAACGCAAAACCTGCCCCTCATGTGGGCCTGGAACTTTCATGGCTCAACACTGGGATAGGTATTATTGTGGATTTTGCCATACTACCATTAAGATGGATGCTGAAACTATTAAGAAAAACGAGGAAATCATGAAAAAGAAAAAGGCGGCTTTGGAGGCTGAGAAAAAGGCAAAAGAAAAAGAAGCCGCTGACAAGGCTCCCGCTGGAAAAGGGAAAAAAGATGCTAAGAAAGCTGCTGCTAAGAAGAAATGATCTATCCATAAATCTTATCAATTTAATAATCTTTATCATTGATAAAGTATATTTATAAACTGTATTAAATAAGTAAAAAAAAAATATAGAAATCTGCACTAACAAATATTTTAGAGTTAGAAATATTAAGTAGATGTGACTCCTTCATAAGCAAGAAGGTGAGAAAGTTAATTAATGGAGAGAGACTGTGGGAATTTCAAATAATCAGCAACAAAATCAATGGAATTGATGTTGACAAATTTGACTATTTTAGAAGAGATGCATTTTATCTAGGTGCGAAAAACATATATGTCGACCACGATCTTCTGATGCACTAAGCCCGAATAATAGATAACTAAATCTGCTACCCGGACAAGTATGCGGAAATGGTGTACAACATATTTCATTGCCGCTACAAACTCTACAAGAACTATTATGGAAATGTGGTCAGTAAGGGAATTTAATTGATGATATGCGATATCCTCAAAGAAATTCGGGAGAAATTTCAATTCTAAGAGGCATGTTCGGAAGTACTGACAAGCCCGACAAACCCCAGCAAGTACATCAAGCTTACCGATAATATCTTATAAAAAATTGAAGATATCTTGGAAGATATTATAGATAATTCTGGTTCCAAGAATGCTCATTTCAGACAGAATTTCTAAAAGGCAGTCGATATATTAAATCGAATAAATAGGAGAGATATCTACAAGTTTGTCAAAGAATTCCATTACTATATCAGGGAAATTTCAGAAGCTCATGTCGTCCTACTGTTCAAAGAATCATTCAAAAAGTAAACGATTATCTAGTACGTCAGTAAGGATGCCACAATCGATAAGGATTTGATTTGCCTTTCGATAAGTGATATTGGATTTGGCTTGAAAGAGGCCAACCCTCTCAAGAAAGTTGGCTTTTTTAAGAAATAGCTGAATAAATTTAAAAAACTAGACTCAAATCACTTATAGAATTTAAGCATGCTCTACACTAATGCCTATGTGGAAAGGTCAATCAAAATCTTTGTCAAATCGAATAAGACTTTGGACTTCAATAAAGTCTTGGATAGCTTTAAAAAGTTTTGTGATTAATTCAATGCAAAATGCCAACAAAAATATGAAAAAAGTTTGATTTTCATTTGCGAAGGTAGTGGAGGAAAAACTCCTCTCCTTTCGCCTAGCCAAGTCACCCCTGCTCTTATTTCGGAGAGTTATGAATGTGAAAATCCGATAGAACTCATTTAGGAAGAAGAAAAAATGATTGTATTACATCAATAACTATGAATTAAATTTTAGAATATTTTTTATTAAATTCAAATGAAGTTTAT
>Ga0302188_10001222_pt1 | contig 20456 bp, 11 predicted proteins | sample II_Bog_E2_1_FD_198783 | JGI IMG/M metagenome (GOLD analysis project Ga0302188, IMG submission 198783) | Peat permafrost microbial communities from Stordalen Mire near Abisko, Sweden - II_Bog_E2_1 | ecosystem: Environmental > Terrestrial > Soil > Wetlands > Peat | place: Sweden: Abisko...
CAACCCCAACCCCAACCCCAACCCCAACCCCAACCCCAACCCCTTAACTTTTATTTTCAAATATTCTAAATGAATAAACATAGATTACCTGAGGGTAGTCACAGATAATTATCCATAAAATAAAAAAAAATTACTCACCAGATTTGGTTTGATTGGAAGTAATAATTTTATTGATTTATGAGTTTTGGGAAAGAGGCATACCAGCACCGCTTTTTCAAATAACAATTATACCAAAACCAAGGTAGCGATCAGAAATACAACTCAATTATGCCAAACAGCTCCTTCGTCGATTATCAAAGCATTTAGAATAGTCCAGTCAGTACATATATTTTAAGGCAGGCAAAAACAGCCTACAGAACAAGAATACAATTGTTGTCTATAATCCTGATCCACTCGATGAGTATAATAATAACTCTTTAATGCTAAATCGGTATAAAGCAGATGCAGAACTGTATCGTAAACATAAGAGATATGGATCGAGCTATGACAGATATGAAAGCTTACCTCCAATATCCAGACTTAGAACAGAGCCTTATCAATATTTATAGCCAATAAACTCAAAATATCTGTATAATCCTTAAAAATGGAGTTTAGTTGAGTATGATTTGTTTCTAAAAAATCGTGAATTAATGCACAGTTATTGTTAAAAATAGCGATAAAAAGGTTAGAGATACAAACAAAAATATATAAAGTTAAAGTATAAATTTAGGAATGATCTCCTACAGCTGAAATTACAGAGTTAAGAGTAGCGAAGGAGAAGAGAATACGAATGGCAGGAGAAAAGTAGGAAAATTAATGAAATCGAGCATGCTGTTTACGAGTTGTCAGACCAGCTAGTTAATAATTCAAAGATAATGAATGAGAACATTAAACTCAAGAAAGAACTTGGAAGAAAAAAGGAATAGAACATGTCAATTGCTTTTCCTATAGTGCCAAGCATTCTTTAGTCGCCAATAATTTTTGATAAAATAAAACTAGATTGGCAAACGATGGAAATGAATCGACTCAGGAGACAGATTAGTGAAATAGATAGTCGATTAGGTTATCAGAAATTGAATCGATGATAGATAGTTTGAAGCTATGGTGTTGGGAAGTAATATTGATTATTTGTATGATAAATGATAAATTGAAACAGTATTCTGCAAATATTAATCAATTTCAAAGCTCAAAAGATTCCTATCGCTGCTTTATTGCGATTGTCAACTGCTATAAGTATTTTTATTTTATCTTACGCCTACACACCTTGATGTCATTGTCAAAAATGAGATCGCCACAAAGGATGTAATCGTATTTATACAATTGTTATTGCCTCAGCAGTTCTTCATTCAATTTTAACTTGCCCTCCATAAATTTGGCTAGTTTGTGCTAAGCTTTATCAAGACAATCATTGGTTGTGCACTGCTAGCAAAACTACTCAAGTTTGCGACCATAGTTTGCTAGTTGTTTAAAGAGCCTAACCTTAAGAGCGTGTATCTTAAGATTATTATTGATATAGATGAGCCCCTCGCTGTTAATGTTGACCTCATTAAACTGGTCCATCGATGATAATTATAATTATCACAATTCTATTTTACTTTGTATTTAATATTAAATTAGAGTTTATCAGGATAATTATTATGTAATCTTACTGTTTAATACTTAAAACGGCCGTCTTTTCTTGAAGACTATTTCCTAAGGAAGGGAGGAATAAAAATATTTTAGATATCGTCACTAATAAAGACATAAATCATGAAAGCTTTGATTTCCATTTTTGCATGCATGGGAACAAGAATTTCATAAAGAACAATTGACTAATAAAAGCTCCAAGCAGTTGAGCAGCTATTAAACAAAAGCATGCATACAATCCAGAATTACCAATATCACTGTAGATCATTCCTTGAAGTTGAACAGTGAGAATGATGCTCGGATTGATAATATGTAAATGAGTAGAAAATCTACATAAATGATGGTTTACGTAAGGCAGAAGTAGTACAGAATACCTACAATCAAATGCACCCAAGCCTCGTCGTAGACAAATGTAGTCTCTTCGTTGCTTACTAGAAAAATGGACATAATCAGCAGAAAAGTTCCTATCAGTTATTACACACAGTCCTTCCCTAGATCAAGCAGCTCTGGAGATTCTTAATAGATAGGACCACCATGACCATATATTTCTTTGCTGAGGACTATTCCCACAAAGCAGCCCAATAATTGTCCAATCATATAGCTTCCGATGAGTTTTAAATCTCCTTTTTACAGTTTTTTTTTTGCTGAAAAGAAGGCAAGAGTAACTGCAAAATTGATATGAGCACCACAAATTGGTGCGCTGAAGCAGATGATAGTGTATACGATCAGTGCCACATAAATGAGATGAAAGGGGTTCTTATCATGAGGATGACCTTCAAAAGGAGGAAGCTATACAATGTTGAAGCACATAAATAATAAGAATGCACAGGTGAAGAACTAGAAGATAAAAGTTCGAGCACATTTATGCTCGAGCATAAAGACTACCAGTTTACTTCGAGGTGAATCTTGAATCTATAGCATATATTATAATAATTCTATTACTCAAAAAAGTAAATTAATAAAATGAGAATAAGCGGAGATATCTAGATTTATTGGACATTAAAAATTAGTGAATATGAATACAATTTTATTCTCTTATAATTGTTCCCTATTAGGGTGAAAAATACAAAAATTATCCTATTATTATCATTTATAAAGTGATTAGGAAGTCTCAATGAGGGCATTCCTTTTATATTTTTAATTAGGGCTTGGACCTCTTTTCTGTTTAATATTTTGAAGTCTCCATTTTTATAGGAGTATGAATAAGCGTTTTGCCCAAAACATACTACATACTTTTACTTCGTCGGATCAATACAGTTTCATGAATTGTATCTTACTAACTTTCCTCTTTCTTCCCATTTTATTTGATCTATTAATCTTTTAATGACTCTTTATTCTATATCTTGGATTTTTCAATTGAATTTTTATTTTATTTTACAGCAGGAGACTCATATTGAGTATGATTAAAATTTTATTTGCTGTCAAAGGCTATGAGCACACTCGATTGCTTCTTGAAAATTATGGTTTCATGAGTTTTTTAGTTGATATTTTAATGCTGGGAGGTTTCTTATAAGCATTATTGCTGCTGGACTTTTTATGGCTTAACTTCAACAATTTTCTTTTGAGAGATGTAGAATTAAAGTGTTGTTTGATTGGTTGTAATAAGGTAGATATGGAATGCAAACAAAACCAAAAGGAGGATTGTGAACACCAGTAAAATGAGACCAAATGCCCAGTTAATAATCATTGATAGAATGAAATTGTTCCACTACTTTTCCATCCATAGCAACAGCAATGAAATATGAAAAATAACGAAATTAGTTACTGTGAATACAAGCATGACTATGAAGCTCTTATAGTTATGTTTGCCTATACAATTATTGATCCAGATACAGTGGTGATCAAAACCATTGATGCATCTACATTAAGTGATGAGTACAAATTGCAAACTTTACAGTGTCGAGTCTTTATCTGCACTTTACTATGACATATATGACAATATAGATGTTCTTTAAATTCTATATTCAAATCATCGCTATTTTTCCTTAACAAGGGATCAGTCGTATCAGAACAAGATGTTACACAACCTGCGACTACTGCTCCAGTGTAAGTGATAGAAAAGATGATGATTAGAATTATTTTGGCTGGGGAATTCTCGATATTTCCTTGAAGACATAGAGTAAATACCAGCATTTATGAAATAAGTAAAATGTAAGTTATGATCTGTGTGCAAGCAGGTGGTTTAGTGAAACTATGATTTGTATGATACTCCTTCATCATCTATAATATCACAATATAATCATCAGTTATTATTAATGGTAAAGTCGAATAGCTCTAACATGAAAATAAGTTTAGAATTTATTTCAAATTTTAATGATTAGAATCAAAAGGAAATGCAAAGAGAAGATGATTATCTTAATTTTATTGTATATCGCATTAAATCCAATAAAATAAATTATAAGTTAAATAAAGAAAATATAAGCAATATTGTAGTATTTTAACAAGTAGTTCACAATATTTTTACAATATTTATCAGCCATAAAATTACTGTTTTATAATTATAAAAGAAAGCAGGGTCGGTGGTTTTCCCTCTTGAGCAGGTTTGGTTTTAAAGATTGCATCATGATTGCATATTCTTTTATTTAATAGTATAAAAAATGACTATATCTAGGACATGTCATATATTTTTTGTATTCTACTGCGTATTATTTTTCGTAAATTAATTGCATTGAGCTGATAACGATTACCCAACAATATCAAACATAATCCAAATTTTTAATCCACTTTCGAACTATGAAGCAAACTCATAATTATTTATGCTGTTCTCACTACTACTGCCCCATGTGACTAATAATATATACGCATTAGTAATGCATGATCAGTAATCTTAAAGCTTATTAATTTATTAGTATTCTTATATTGACCAATATTTTCTTCAATCTGTTTGTTAAGTTAATAAGATTACTTAATTACATTTAAATTTTAGAAATCGGAAGGATAACCCAAGCAATAGGTAGTTATTTTGGAAAGATCTATCTGTTATATACTCGTTATTTAGTCAATTTGATTCCCCATTAATTGATTTATTATAATAACTCTTGAACTAAGATCAATATAATTTATACTCTTGCTACTAATTTTATATTTTCTACTTTAATGCAAACAGTCAAAATAATTCAATTTTTATCATTATTATGATCAAATTTATCAAAATATTTCAAAGCTCATGGTGGAGAGTTATTCCCTGTGTATTCTTCAGTGGGTTATTGTCCACGCTGTGACTGACAGTAGTTTCGAAACTGCGCTGTTTTTGCCGTAATGCTTTTTTACCAGTATGGATACTTATCATAAGCTAGTAGATCCTCCATTCGAGTGATATTATTTTTTTCAAGAAAATAACTAGTTTTTATTCTATTCCATTTGAACTTTTTGGTAATGTAAGCCTAAATTAGTTCTTTCTGTAGATTGTTTTTACTTATTTATTGCAGTTTCAGGTAGTTGAACTAAAATTTCTATTGATTGACCATCTTTAGATGTGTGAGTTGCTCCTCAACTTATACACGATTTCTAGCAATAAGCAGGTTGATGAAATATAGTTTGAATTCCGCCTCAAAATCTTTTTTCAATATTTAGAGAAAACTGTTATACTCTTTTAGAGAGATGTCAAGCACAAAGAAGATGATTTTAATATTGCTCTCAAGACTGCTGGAGGACTGATCTTGGCGAACATGCACTAAAGTATTATAGATTAGTTGCTGCTTGCCGATGTAGCAGTGAATTTCCACATATTCAGCCGTAATGATAATTTTTTCCATATCTGAAAATCGTTTTGCTTAATTGGCTCACATAAATTAGAATGGCACATGATTTTATTTAAATTATAAGAGAAATCCATTTTAAAAATAATGCAATCGAATTACAATATGTTGTCTGGAGGAAATATCACCAGGAGACTCCTTTAGTAATTTATCAATTAAATACCGAAATGTTATTTATTTTATTGTATTTTGATTATTTTATTTGAGTTTAAAAATTTCAAAAATGCATTAACGTGAGGAATAATTTCAGATTTCCCCTTCAAGCAGACAACTTAAGAGTTTTATGCCTTTTTATTATCTTTTAATTAATAAAATCGGTCTGAATAAATGAAAGATTAGCGGTAGTCATTCAAAGAAATAATATCAAAAGAGTGACAGAAATAAAAAATAGCTAAAAATATTAATATTAGCTGCGAAATATCTTAAGTTATGTTCGATTATAATTTGTATACACGGTGAGACTAATTTAACAGCAATACCTTCTTTTTTAAACACTTCCTGTTTCATTTAAACTTTTAAAAATAATTTGGATTGAATCAACTGCCTTTTTAAATTGATATTTGCAATTGGTTTTCAGCCTCGGATATTCGAAGGAAGTTAAATTATTTATCCGGCTTTATAACATTTATGTTTTATAAGAATTATAAATTTGATGTCGACTTCAATCATTTTTCAGAAGAACGAGTAGCAACTGATGAATTGATACGGTAAGATCCAAATTGAGTCCTGCATATTGTAAAATTCTGGTTCAAGCATAAGATTTGTGTAGTTTGGGATAATTTCCTCCTTTGGCAACAATTCCGTTTATATGATATTAATATCTGATCTTTTCTCAACAACTATTGGCCTGATTCTGCTCTACCCTGTGGTTTTGATTTTTTTATTAAAAAATTTGCCTGTTAATCTCCATTTTCTAAAAATTAATTTTGCTGTTGAATTCTTAATACCCACTTGTCGAGCTGCTTCAGAAATTGATTAACGATCCTTGCTGATGAGATTGACCAGTTTTTTTCTTTTCTTTTTTATAAAAAAGGTACTTGCAATGAAATTTTGGCATAAGTTTTACATTCGGTAGATTTCATCCTCTCAAATTAATCTAATAATTATATCTTAAAATAAATTGGAATTTTTTATACTCCAATCTTGACTTTAACCTCGATAAAATGACTATTAATGGGGACTTTTTAGCCATACATACACCCTCCTTATCATTTTCTTCCTTATTTCTCAAATAAAAATTATTTGGTGAATATTTTAAAAATTAGAAATTCAATGCATCGAATTTGATTTAAGCATTATAAAGTGTATATATTGACCTGACCATTGATATATCTTTACTTTAAAGAATTTTGATCCTTTAAATTATACATATATTATTATTTTTGAAATAATTTGAAATTCCAAATTCCAATTGGGCACCAAGTAGCATAGAGGTAAATATATTTCCAAAATAAATAAATCAAAAACTTTTACAATAATTTACCTCATAAGAGTCATCCATATTGTTTTACCCAAGTTTTAACCTCTAAAGAAACTTTAATATATTTCTAGTTTATCTTAATAAATAAATCAATACCATGAATATATTTGTGTTGAGATTATCATTAATAGAGTAAAATCATACTTTATTGATATAATAACACTGAAATAGTTTAGATATATATTCAAAGTGATAAACTCATAATATAAAGATGATGTGCAAGTCATAAATGCAAATGCTATAATCGTCAATTATAAAAGAATTATTTTCGGTGATTTAATAGATTTTAAAAAAATAATAGAGATCGTGCCACAAATTTAGAATCATAGAGTCATATCTTTATCTGTATCATATGACCACTCTCTTACCATCTTTATTAGCTATAAAAATAGGAAAATAATTCTCAAATTTAAATTCATCAAACTTGCCTTGTTTTTTGTGGAAAAATTTTTTTTCAAAAAATAATTGTCATAAAATAAATAAAATTTCATATTTAAAATAATTAGATGCAACAACTAAACTAATATTTTTGCCTCCAACCTCATTAAATTAACAAAATTTTCTATTATTATTTTATAATTTAGATATGAGGCTGCTCCTTTGCAAAATTATGGTCAGTGGATACCTCCTTTCATTAGCTTACCTCCACCATAGCGATTCAATTCTCGAACATATGCTTGCTCAAGCCGTAAATGCAAACATTGAAAATCTCAACCTTCATCTGCAAAATCGCGAGCTTTTAGAGATGTATTTGATTAAAGTTCTATATTATAGCTTCTATGCATCTATCTTTACTATAATGAGCAAAAATCTTATACCGAAAATGGTAAATATCGTAGGATTATTGTTGTGGGTATATTTTAGCATTCATCCTCTCTCCCCTATCCAATTTCAGATCGGAAGAATAGCAGAACATTTATGCCTCGTGGGTGGGTTGCTATGTATTGCAGGATCGGAACTTCGATAGACAGAAATTTCTTAAAACTCACTTCCAAAAAAAGCTTGATATTTTGTAGTATAATATTCATGATAAGCTATGTACTTAACTAAATGATAGTAGGATCACAGACACAGAAAATCTTAGACGTTTCTCATTTAATGATCGAACAATTGCATCATCACGTCATCCTCTTCTTTTACCTCATGAAATATCTCATGGTGGAGTGACGGCACAGATTATTGTTCCATACTATCATTTTATTCTTCAATTTGGCTGGATGCCTGACCTGATCTCTATGATTACCTCCTCTAATTTTCCATAGGACGACCCTAAATTTCTGGAATTTAGATGCTGTTGATGATCTTAATCTCCTCACTTTCTTTCCGATATTCAATATATTTTTTTTGAGTGTAGTAGCCTGCTGTTGCAAGTCTTCTTTATTCATGGGCTGATAATTCGATAGCTTTTGATGAAGACCCTTCCATTATATTTATCGTAATGATACACTCATTTTTGCTATTTGTTGCTAAAGCCAAAACCCGCCCTTCTTTCCATAAATTATCACTGTCCTTGACATCAACTGTCTCATTAATCAACATAAATGAAATAAATACTTTGCGTTTTGATTCACAGTAATTGAAAATTGCTTGCCGGCACCAATAGTTAAATCCTTCGGAGGTATTAGGGAGCACATATGCTCGGATTAAAGTTTAGAGCCCAAGATAGCGCTGCGGATCATCGAGCTGCAAATTGCGGCAGAGGCTACACCTAGCCTTCTACATGTTAGATTCCTCAAAACAGCTCAGACAAAAGATATGTCCACATTATAAAAGGACTGGAGCAATCAATAGTTCCAAACAGATGGGGCACTCGCATTTATCTTGGCTAGTTAAACCATAAAATGCAGTAATATTACCTCTATTCTTTTTAGAAACTGGAGGCTTCCTGGATCTGCTGAGGATCCTTAATGCATCCTTGGATATTTTTGAAAACTTTCCGGCTGGCTAAATATTGTTTTTTTTCCTTCCTCTAAGTGTGTTGGCGCTATCTTGTTTAATTTTAGTCGGTCTAGTCATTGTTGAGTTAAAAGTTACTTTTGAAAATGATATTATATATATTATCTGTGGGAAAGCGAAAACATACACATTTATACAAATGTGTATCACAGCTACTTTATTTAAATATTATCAATGCTATGAACTCGACTATTATGGAGTAAATATACATTTAAAATACCTCTAAAATATATTGGGACGTTTCAAAGATGATTTATAATTGATATTCTTGCTTTATGCTCCTAGTGAATCATAAATGCTGTTACTTGTTTTAATTTGAATCAATATTAATGACTCCTTTAAATAAATTAAAAGCCGAAAATTTGTAAATTGGCAAACATTCTTATCTCTCAAGATTAAGGATAATCTCATATATTTTGTATAATTTCATTAACAGAATGATCTCTAATAATTATATTACAATTAATAATAAATGATATGATCACTCCATACAGACGTTAATGCTTCACATTTTAATATAGATGATAAACCTTTTTCTAGGTAAATAGAAATCCTATAGAATTAACCAAAATTGTATTTATCAAGACTCGCGAGCAGATCACTATTCAATCCTATGATAAAGCTAGAGCTGATTTTTCAACGAGGAGATATTGTCTTTGCCAAGTGCCCAGGTATTGAGCCTTGGCCAGCTATCATAACAAGTATTTTGCCAGATTTTTTCATCTACAATGTCAGATTTTATAATCACCGATCAACCGCGTACATTTAGTAGTAAAATCTTACGAAATTTACCGAACCCATAGCAAAAAAATACCTTAAGCTTTATAAAAATTCTCAAGATAATACACTGATAGCAATTTCAAGAGGAATATAAAAAGCATTAGTCCAATTTCAAAAAAAATAAAAAATGCCCCTTATAAAAACATCAAAGAGTAGATCAAGATAAAAAATAGTGGCCACGAGTCAAAAGAAAACAAATAGGAAGGTTGAAATAAAAATATAAAAACCGAAGCAAACAACTATCCTAAATTAAGAATCGAATCAAAAAAAACAAACAATTTCAAAAAATAAATCAAATTAAAAAAAAAGTTTGAATTCTGTTTCTAATCATCAAAATACTTACTCTTTAAGAAGTCACTCATTTACATCGCCCAGCATAATAATCACTCCAACAATTAGAAAGGAAAAAATAAAGAAATTAAAAACATAAAAGAAATAAACTAGCACTATTCCCATAGTCATAAGTAGCATCTAAAATGACAAAAGTAAACCGATTTAATCTTCAATATAAATTCATGTCAGCAAATAACAGACTTCGGAGATGATTAGTCTTACAATTGAGCCATATCTACACATAAATAACCTTCAAGAACCATAGAAACCAAAAATTATTGAGAAAGAGCCCAATCAATAAAATATTAATTAAAAATTGCCTAAAATATAGATTTAGGAATCAATGCAATCAATAATTTAATCATCACACCATAAATCCATGGTTTAGCCTTGCCTATAATAAAAGTAACAGAACTATCAATCTGTGATATGTACAACGGTCTCATTAAATTAAAAAAAAGAATAATCTCCAACAGCACTTAAATAAGTTGAATAAAATTCTTCTTTGCAAAGATAAATAAAGGAAAAGGCGAATTGCCACATAAAAGAGTGTGAATAAGATGAAATAGAGACAGAAATTTTTTCTCCTAATTTAACTACGTCAGTAGTGCTGAACTATTTAAATTAATTGAAGAAAATATTAATTAAAAACAAATAGATAACTATTAATAAGTCCCTAATAAAGCAATAATATCCTATAAAAGAGTAAATATCCATAAAGCTAAAATAAATATGTCAAGAAAACACTATCAGATAAGATAATTTATAATCTCAAAATTTCAAAATTGCGTCAGATTAAAAAAGGGAGTGTATGATCAAAATTGAAGAACCGATACAACAGTAAACTTCACATATCGATTGGAGTGATGGAGTTCTTATTACACAAAATAATTTCGATAAGTAAAAGAAAGACACCATTATTAAAGCACAAAAAGATGTAAAAAGATAAGGAATTAAAATGTAAGAGGAAATGTAGGCAATTACTATATCTATATAAGTGGTGGATAATTGTCCTCCTAAAACTTTAAAGTAATAGTAATTTTAATAAAATATTGCAAAGCAATAAAACAACTCAGGTCCCATTTCCTAAAATTTAAAAATTGAGTGTAAATAAAAAAAGCAGACAAAGATTTAATAAATATCAGAACTAATTGAATCCCTCTCTATAATTTTAGAAGATTAAAAAAGAAAACCTTCTGAAATTGATTGTTAGCCAGCAGCAAGGAAACCAATCAAAAGATAGCACTGCTATTCTAATTTTCGCTAAGAACACAAATGCAATGAGTATGCAGCAATTTTATCTGGAGTTCCCAAATTTCGCATTGTGCTACTGCGTAGATCCCCCTAATATATTTGCAATTTACTGAAGAAATACTTAAAAATACTCATAAAATCAGTCAGCGACTAGGGATGGGGAATCTCTGTGGGACTGCCTATAAAAAGAAAACAAGTCTTTTTTGCCATATTTTACACAGAGGTTCTCACTTTGAAGGAATTTATAAGGGAGAAATGTATTGATTTAATGCTTGAATTTTTTTATAAATTCAAATCGAGTTACAGTTTAATGAAGCGGGACTGCCATGCTTAATTCCAACTAATAAAGACAAAATTGAGTCTGTATTCTTACTAATTTATGAAGAACTGTAAAATATTCCAACTGTCAGAGGAATAAAAAATGCAAATTCTGCAATAATTCACAAAATACGATAGTTCAACTTCGAAATGATGGCTAAGATGATCTTCTTTATTTTTACAAAATTTAAGTTCTTATAATTATCTGAAATGAAGCAATTCTAATCTGAACTGCCAAATTTAAATTCATATTGATTTAATTAATGCGATAAAGATATGCAGATCTTTTAGTAGTTAATTTCATTTAAACATTTATGAAACTTTCTTTATAATTCTTAAGTTACAAAATGAATATTTACACCATTCGAGAGGAAGTGCAGGCTCTTGAAGAGATCGGACTTACCATTGATACGCCTGAAAGGTATTTATTTTTAGAATTAGATTGCGTTTATAACTTGCTCTTCTTCACCTATCAGCGTTAGCCAATGCAGATCAGCTTCTCTTCTGGGGAAAGATCACTACTACCAGCTCTCCTTACTATATTGCCATGTCCATTGATTTCAAAGGTCACTACGCCTTCCCTTAGAAAAAGTTCTATTACAGGTATACAATATCTGATTCAGCAAGGATAATTTCGTATTCATTGAATTTCCCTAACTCGACCAGTTTAACCGCGCCCAGGTTGATAATTTCAATACCATACCATTTACAGGTAACCCTCAAACAACCCTTATTAATCTGCCAGCATAGGGTGAATAAAAGAAAGAACCCAAACAATAAGACGAAGATTCTGAATAAGAGGAAGCAATTAAAATCCTGCCTAAAAATTATACAGAAGAGGATCGCTTAGCTTACACTGTTCGAGCAATTGAAAATTAATGTCAAGTAGCCCCTGTCGGGGCTTTTCGCATGATTGCTGATCATTAGATCCGATATAACGAGCAGTTTAATGGTGTGCAATAATTCGGATTAAGAGCCTTTTCGCATTTCAGGTATCCTTTGTCATCTGAGGCAAAACAAAAAATAGGTAAAATATTTGATATACAGAAAGCGTTGATGCAGTATTTTAGGTGGACTTGTTTGACGCAATTGAAAATTCTTCTTATTGGTCTGCTCAAACTAATACGGCAAATACTCTTGGTACAATTCGTTCTCTTCTATGGCCAGGGTACGTGGGATTTGCTTTCCTCGGCCGGCGTTTCTTCGGAGGAGTCTACTTTGGGAACGGTCTCAAGCAGGTATAGTTGCATTTCTTTATTTGATGATTATCTATCAATAGAAAATTGTTTAATATACTTTATTGAAAATAACAATATCGTGATCAGCTTTCGTCATTGCTCAAATCTCTTGATTAAATATTATCATTTTATAATTCTCTCTACTGTTTACTATTTTATTTACTATTTTAGGATTCGATTGATTATGATGATGAATCTGAATCTTCTTGTTAACTGTTGAGCTATTGCTCTTCTTAACTGGGATCAACTATGTTTTTTTATGAACATTCATCTGATATATCTTCTTCACGACTTTCCTCTGTTTTTTCATTGCCAATGGAAATATCGTAAGCCCTGCTTAAATTTAGTTATTTCCTTTTATTATTAAGAGATTTGTTTTTCTATTTCGGAGGGACAAACATAGAGCTGAGTCTCCTCGGCGGTACTCCAAAATAAAATCTCATCTTTTTCTCATACAACTCTACAGTCTTATAAATGACTTCCTCTAAAATTTAATTCACTATTTTGTTCCTTTATTGCTTAAGATTGAGCACCTTCGATTTTCTCAGCACCTCCATTTATCTTTTTAAACTTACTTTTCTGTCTTCAACTGGTGCTATAATTTTTGTCAACCTCTATTGAGATTATCTAGTCCTATTCTTTTTCTGCTAGTAATGTGACTCTCTTAGGTAGTGATGCTTGGAAATAAAATTTTGTTTATCGATAATCCTCGATATTTATCCAATCTAGGATTATTCGTGTATTAAATGCTTTCGGCGAAGTTCCTATAACAATAGCTTTTGTTTTTATTATCGAAGTTGACGCTGCTTAACCATTTTTAAAACGAGGGAGATTGCTCTATCTTATGGATTATCTGGATTCAACTGAGCTAAGGTTGATTTTTTGACAGGGGCAATAATTCTCACAAAAAAAGACGGATTTTAATCCAAACGACTCTCTATCTATTGTTTTTCGAATTCTGTGGGTTTTTATGTTTAACTTGAACCTTTCATATCATTAAATTTTATATAATATAAACACTTAGTCATTACTCAATCTTTTTGCCCACTTTACTGATTGTATATTTCTAGTTTTTCAAACATTGATAGATATATTAATTTTTCAGCTAATAAATATAATAAAAAATATTAACTTCCTGCTTGCTCATAAAAATTCTTATATAATAAAAAATATGGTATGAATAAAAAATATATTTTTTTATTTGATTGATTGCTCTGTAAATTTGATAGTATTTAATTATTTTTTTACTTATTGTTGGACCTCATAAAATAAAATGAACCTGATCAAAATTTTAATAAATATGCAGCATTTTACCTTTTAAATTAACTTCATATTAAAAAGGAAAAATATCCTCACATTCTTGTTAACAATAGATGTAATTTGAATTTTTCTTCAACTTTTTTATTTATGCCCTTATAAGAGTTAAATTTTATTGATTCGAAATTGATCAAACAATCACTAATTAAAATGCAGAATTTTCAAATAATCAAAGCTGTCCATAATCGTGAAATATTTTGTATATTCTACAACTGATCTGAGTGATTCATATCAATTTTTTATTTTATTCGTTTGAGTTAACTTTTTTTACTTAATAAGAAAAGAATATTGACTTCACAGATTAAAAAATATCTCTGCTCATCATAATATTTATGATCAATTGCTATGACATACCCTTTTGGGTAAAATATCAATTTTTTCTTAAATCTTATATCGGTATAATTCAACAAGCAGATAAAATCATTCTATGCAATCAAGGAAATATCATTAGCCAGGATTAGACGCTCCGAAGTGTTTCGGGATTCCTGTTGACTTCTTGGAATAAAATTGCATATTTATCTAAAATCACTTATAAAAGAGATATAGAACATAGTTTTGTTGATAAAAAAGATATTAAATGCTCGTTATTTGATAGGTTTTTTATAAAAGATTTGTTACCACTCACAAGCATGTTTGGATTTAAAGGTGGAAAATGGATGCACCATAGTCAAACTCACGGTCATGGTCATAGTCATGGGCATGATAAATCATAGAGCCCAAAGAAGCCTAATGTGATTCTTACTCCTGTTCCTGGAACTGCCTATAAGATTGTTTCTGCTATGAATGACTCCATGGCCTTGACCTTAAAGCAAGGAAAATCTCATACCATTGTTATTGACACTTTCCAATCACAAGATTCTCAAAAATTCTTTTTTGCTATTGAGCATGGAAAATACACGATAACCAGCGCCTTGGAAAACAGACATCTCCACGTTGATGAAGACTCCCACCAGAACGGAGCAAACATTCATGGTGCTCACAAACCTCATAAGAGTTTTGTCTTCTAAATATTACCTATTACTACAGGCCCAATGGCAGGAAAAGGAATAGGCTTCAAGACTGTGTCTGGAAAGGCTTTTGACATTAAGGGAGGACAGGCCAACAGCGGAACTGAAGTTTGTCAGTGGGATTTCCATGGTGGAAACAATCAAATTTGGATATTGGTGCCAGTGGCTATTTCTTATAATACCAAAGCTAGTTTGCCAGCCGAATTCGTTGCTAATCCAGATTAAACTTACAAAATTATTAGTGTAATGGATTGGAAGCTATCCTTAACTGTGAAAAACTAAGGAAATCACACCCTTTCTCTTGAAACCTTCACAAACGATCCTACTCAACAATTTCACATTTACCAAGAGAACAAAAAGTCAGCCTTTGTTGTTGTTTCTACGAACAATGCTCTTTGCATCTTTAAAGATAACAAATAGAACAATGGAGAAATCAGAACTGATGCAGGTAATTATCCTAGCAGTTGGTTCGACGTAGTTCCAGTGACTACTGGAGAATGGGCTCACCGCGCTTATATTCTTCGAACTTTTGCTGGCAAAGTTGCAGACATTCACGGAGGAGTTGCAAATATTGGTAACCGTGTATGCCAGTGGCAAGGGCATGGAGGAAACTGTCAATCTTGGTTAATTGTCCCCGCCGAGCAAGCAATCGTATGATTAAATATCATCATCTATTAAATCAAATTTTCGTTATTACAATTAAAAAAGATTGTCTAAAAATCTTTGATCGAAACATGTGATAGATTAGTAAGTGTTTTCTAATAGTATTTTCTAATATTTCTTCTAAACTGGTCGTGCAGTTAGATTAAAATTATGTTTTTAAATATATTGATTAACTCTAAGTTATTGAAAATACATATCATAGACTCAATATTTGATATTCTGCGGCATTGAGGATGATCCCTCCTTTGAGTTTATTGAACGATTGGTTGGACTCGGAGATATTGATGTACTCTCTTAGCTTGAAATATTATTTTCCAAATTGAGGAATTTGTTTTACCTTGTTGTGGGAATAAACTTTGGCATTTATTATTTTTTATTTTTCGAAAACACAAATTTCTTTTCTGAAAATTTATTCTTAGGAGTGAATGTCTTCAAAAATATATTTTCTGATCCCTAATATTCTTAAGATTGAATCTCCCAATCGAACTTGTTAAAAGAGTCTATCTGTGAAGAATGTTTGTTTTTGTTTTTTTACTATTTAGTAGTTGAACAAAAAGATGAAACTTTATTGATTTGCAATTTGGTATTTTTATGAATATCTTCATCACATCTTCGATTCTTCGTATTTAACTCCTAGTTGACTAAATTTGTTTAAATGGATGACAATCGAATATTGTCTAAGGAAAAATTAAGATTGTTTTAGATAACAGCCTTTGGTTAATTTTTATGCTATACATTGTCTGAAAGATGAGAGTTCTAACAATCAAATACATGATTGACGCCGCAGCCAGGATGGTTGCTTGTCAAACAATATTGGTTATTGGAAAATTATATTTTAGTATTCGTTTTCTAACTGTATTCTTGAGGACTAGTCAAAGCATCCTTGCTATAGGGCTATTTCTTCCTTGCTCCAAAATACTCTTTCGAAGACCCATATCTAGCAATACTAAATTTGATATCATTTTCCCATTTTCTATATTCTTAGCCTAAACTCTTGATGTTTTGGACCTAACGATATTGTTTGTTTGTGGTATCAAGATGGTGTTTTCTGATGATTTATTCTTATAAGGAGATATTTTCTATCTCCTTTTTGTTTCTTTTCGCTTATTTTTAGGCCTTCACTACTTTTGATTCAGAGAAGCTTACCCCCATTTATTAACTTCCAATGTATTAATATTTAACCTAATGGAAGAGGAAGAAAATATTGTCATTTGCCAAAAAAGCATGAACAATATTCTTTAACCATAATTTTGTCAGCAAAACATGAAACTTAGTTCTCCTTAAAATAAATTATCCTTTCTTCTATTCTAATAATTGTGCTATCATTTTGAAACTAAAAATTGGATCGAGTTATTTAATGAAGCGAAAAGATTAAATAATAACAAAATTCTTATGATTTATGAGATTAATGTCAATTTTATGCCTGATTTTAAATCTTTTATATTTTGAGATCTTCCTTTTATCCTGAATACCTTTCTGTCATCGGCAGTATATTTAGAAGAGGAGTTTTGACATTTAAAAATCAAAACCAAGTAGAGTTATCTTTAATTAGTTTATAATTATTTGATGACTGATTCGTTTAATTATTCTCGCAAGGAAATCGTAAATTGGGTGGAATCCCAGACAAAGTATAAGTTCGAAGATCTTAAAAATGGAGTGTTCTTCTGTCGCATGCTAGCATTCAAATACCCCTAATAAATCAGTAAAATGAAGTTCAATTCTTCCCCCATATCGGAATATGACAATACAAGCAACCTTTCTATTATGAAACGAATACTGAATAATCATGGACTACAGCTTAATCTTAATATTGCGATGATTTTAAACTCAAAAAATAATTTTTAACTTGCCAAGTGGTTCAAAAAATTGACGGAAAACATTGTTATTCCATCAGCAACTTCAACTCCTGTAGTTGATAACTACTTAGGTGTTACCAATGTACCAAGAATTACAATTTCTTCTACGAAGGAGAAACCTGAGAATATAAAAAATATAGGAGAATCTCCAAAGAAGCATGTCTAATCGTCCAATGAAAAATATAAAAAAAAGATGGAGTCAGCTAAAAAACCGAATAAAGATAAAGAAAGTCAATCTAAGGTGAAGAGACTATCAATGGCGAAGAGCGAGGTCTGTTTTTTTAAAGACCAAAAGAATGTAACTAGTTAACTCAAAATTCCAATGAATAGAGAACGAAAGGATAAAAAGAATGATCAAATTATAACTAAATTATATCAGACTCAGATGATTCAAAAGGCCTAATAAATAGAGTACGAGACAGACAACGATATTAGTGAAATTTTGTATGAAAGAGCTCTGGAAGAATCTATATAAAGTTTCAAAAAGATATTAGATAAAATAAAGACAGCTGCAGTCAATTCAGATGCTAAAACATATTCTTCATTTCGAGAAAGTATCAGTAAAGCTATTTTCTCGAGATGAAATGATCTTTAATTTTGTATATAATGCTATCAAGTCTAATTTAAGACATGTTATTTTATCTTTAAACTAATTAAATACGATTAAATACGATAAATTATGCACATGGTCATGATTTCTTAAGAAGCAACTCAATTTAGATATTTTATGATGGTGAATTTTAGCGATTAATAATCTAGACTTAATTTTATTTTAACATTAAATATCAATGGTGTTAATTCATCAATATAATAATTGTTATTAAAATGAAAAACTAAATTTTTATATTGGCTTTATTATTGGTAGCAGTTTTGGGAAAGTATGATCTAAGTACTTGGGAAATAAAATAGTCACAAGACGGTCAAAACTTTTGGAAAGGTAAACTATCAACTTTGAAGGGCCACTGTCGCTGGAAAATTCATAAAAACAATAGCCTTCAAATATTTCTTTATGAGCACATAGATAATGATGATGTTTCTTTGGAGATGAGAATTTTAATGGAAAAGTATTTCAATGTAGAAACGCAATAAATTCAGACCGTTATTGAAACCCTCAAGATCAAGTATTGCTATTGGAATGGCTCTAGTGATTGCAAATATCTTGGAAAGTTTAATACTCACGTATATCTCTCTAATGAAACTGTCATTGTTGAAGAACCATCAGGCGAACAAATAATAATTTCATTGAGCTATTAAAATATGAGCTGGATTTTAAAGGTGGTTATTTTTATGTATTTCATTGTCAAAATATATTTCATGACCATGTGGATTCGATCAGAAAGATCCAAACCAAAATTAATTTGTTTGCCTATTATATCAGCATTATTGATGTGGTAACACTGGACCACTTGCTCCATAATCATAATTATAGGTAATTTTAGGTAATTTTGGTAATATGTTCCTATTTCCTTTGTATCTGGATGCGGAATCGGCTTAGCACTATGTTCGTTACAAATCCCTTATAGGGATTGCAGGAGGTAAGACGTAATTATGGTTTTTTTCTTTGGCTAAAATACAAAATTGAAGAATCACGAAAAAATACTTTAGACTACATATTATATAATTATTGCTATTGGCAGCATTGGAATTCCTATTTCATAATTATTTGTACCTTAGTAAACCATATAAAAATCCGTCATAATATTGTATTCTTTGATTCCTATTCTACAAATTTGGTTCAATATTATATACAATACACCTTCATTATTTCCTATTTGGCGTTTACTCATGTATCTCAGCAACTTTCCACTCATTATTTACTCCTTTGGATGCCCGACTAATTATATGAGGAATAAATTAAATTATTCAATCATAATTTTTCTTCTTTTCTTTTCAGCAATTCAAATAATTGTAATTAAAGTTCTATAGAAAAAAGTTGTTATATTTATTTACAAAATCATATATTTTATTCGTATTTTAGTCACATAAGCTTTCTAAAAACAAAAAATAAACTAATAGATCAATTAAATTTGCTCCGTTTGCCTGTATCCAATGAATAAGATACCAATAATATCTTTTTAGAGAGCCAATAGAAATCGACCCAAAAGATAAACACTAGCAATAACTCCATGCCAACATCTCTTTCACACAGATTGCCTGCTAAAATGGATAGAAGTCCATCCAATCTGTCCTTTGGATATGAAATCTTTGCCTCATTATAATTGATAATCTTCTTTAAAATATACATTCAAATTGAATTGCACATTATATAATTTTTTTTTATGAAACCACAAACAGACATCTATTATAAGTGATAATTTAGAATTTTCTAAATTGAAATTCAATAAATGATTTCCTCATAGGGAACAAAATAAAACTGCAATTATTTTAACAAAAGAATTAGTCGATAAATAGATATCGTTTTAGTAAATGTTCGCTAGTTGTTAAGCAATACGATAGATGGTGAAATACATAAAATTTAACAAAATTAACTCTCATAATTCTCATCAGCAGATACAATTGAATCATTGTTTAACTCTTAGCCCAGTATAATATTATTCTTTGAGAAATTAAATTATTCTCACTCTGGATTTGGTATATTGAGCAAGATTGACCTAGAAAGCCAGTTTTCCCGTTTCATCTTTTTGAGATAAGTCTGTTTGTTCTTTCTAAGGTAAAATATACTTGCTAACAGAATGATTGATTTTTAAAAATTTTAGTGAACTGAATTTTTAAGAGTATGGATCAATGGATTTTCTTTCGCTGTATTGGGTGTGTTGACATCAATGAGATCATTTTTTAATATATACTTCATCATAGTGATATTTCCGAATTAACTGGCGATATGAAGGCAGGAATTGCCTGTTGAATTTTCCCGATATTACTTTATTCTA